>Ga0256404_1002474_pt1 | contig 40817 bp, 35 predicted proteins | sample RumenRJG_01DNA_FD_185990 | JGI IMG/M metagenome (GOLD analysis project Ga0256404, IMG submission 185990) | Bovine rumen microbial communities from Lethbridge, Alberta, Canada - RJG_01 | ecosystem: Host-associated > Mammals > Digestive system > Stomach > Rumen | place: Canada: Alberta | collected... | reverse complement strand
ACGGCAATAAGTCTTAAACTTATTGCTAGGAGATGCAATCTCAATCTTATGGGAGATTTGAATTGTTGTCATTTACAGCCTTTGATAAATTGTCGATTAACTGTTGGTTCTTTTTACTGTTTAAGCCGTATAGTCTTGAAGATAATACGGTAATAAACTCTTGGACATCTTGTGTAAGCTCTTCATCAGTACTTGCAATCTCTTGTCCTTTGTTGATGACTACTACTTCTACTTCTTTAGCTTCACAGATGGAAAAGATTAACTCTGCTCCAAATCGTAGTAATCTGTCCTTATGAGTGATGACTAATCGTTTAACTTCGTCATTTAGAATTTGGTTAATAAGATTTGTAAGTCCTTTCTTGTAGTAATTCATACCTGAGCCTAAATCGGTAATAAGTTCATACTTATAACCGTGCTCAGCACAGTACAATTCTAGTACTTGTGATTGTCTTACTAAATCTTCTTTTTGGTCATGAGAGCTTACTCTAGCATAAGCTACGGTTTTTCTCTCATCTACTACAGTAGGTACTTCCTTTCCACTGATTGCTACAATCCTATCTAGGTTATATCTTCTTGTACCACCAGGTGAAATAGAATCAGGTTTTAACTTACCTGACTTCTCCCAATTTCTCATGGTTTGAACATGAACACCTAATAGTTTTGCAGCTTGACCTATGGAAATTATCTTTGACATACTCTTAATACATACTAAATATTATGTATGTATTATAAATAGTTTATATATTTATTGCAACTGTTAATTACCCTTTCATGTTCACTTTCATGTTCACTTTCATGTTCACTTTCATGTTCACTTTCATGTTCACTTTCATGTTCACTTTCATGTTCACTTTCATGTTCACTTTCATGTTCACATTTACGCATTCTTTTGAGAAATGCATCAGCTGAACTTGTATCAGTAAGTTTTAAAGGCACAGGGACTTTAAACTCATCACCTTCAGTTAAAGTTGGCTCTTCTCCATTAGGTAAAAGCAGGAGCGGTTTTTCTTGATTCTAGAATTCTTAAGTTAAGTGGATTTGAGATTTATAAGAGGAGTTAATTCTTTAATATCCTCAAAATACTTTGAGGATATTTAGTGAAGAACTATAAAACTACCTTTTGGCAAAGTACGCTAACAGCTTTGTCGTTTAAGGTGTTGTTTTCGACGCCTTTAATAATATCCTCTTTTGAATATTTATCCTCAGGATAAACTACTACAACAGCTTTATCCCCATCCTGCAAGAAGTTATGCTCACCAAAATCAGTGTAACGAGTAGCACCAATGGATACCATAACTTGCTTTGGACAACCTGCTTCATTTAGGTATGCGTTAATCTCTTCAGCTGGTCCCTCATTTAACTGATGGTTAAACTTCTCAATTAACCACTCAATTAGAGTTTGATAAATGTAGCTATAATCTCTTACCGCACTATCCTCACCATAAGGATGAACTACGCCATCACGAACTAGGAAACTTGCAATACGATATTTATTTAAAATACCTTTTTCATCAAAACTATCGATTGCAATAGCATTGTCAGCAAAACCTTTTGAGGATGGTCCCCAATTCTTCTTTTGGCTGATCTTTTTAGCGCCTTCTTTTCTAATAGAGCAATCATTTGAGGCTGAGAAAAGAATAGGCTTTAGTGCTACTACCTTACCATTATCCCAGGTAACATCACATACAATAGCGCACTCAGGCTCAATTTGTAATTTACTCTCACCTTTTGGGAAGATGATCTTTTGACTATCAAATGGGAAAATTCCAAGGAATGCAGGAGTTACAGTAGCAGCCCCTTTAATAAAGGTTGGAAATACAGCTTTAGGAGCTTTAGCCTCAACGGTTTTTACATTAGTAAAATCTGAAGCTTCACCAGCTTGCTCTAAGTGACCTGTAAAATTACCGGCTACACCAAAGGTAGCCATATTCTCAAGATTTACAATCATATGATCCTCTACAAAGTTAAACTGAAATTATTTTAGCAAGAATTCTTAAAATATCTAAAAGTAATGTAGTGATAATTGCTAAAATACACACATTAAAACTATTTTTGGAACTGTTATGAAATTTCAAGCTCTATTGGCAATACTAATGCCTTTGTGGCTACTACCTTGTAGCACTGAAGCCTCTGATAATGAGATAAACTCTTTTAGAGAGGCAAAAAAAACCATGGTAAAGATTGTGCATAGCTTAGATAAGCCAAAAACCATCTACTGTGGTTGCGATATCGTGCTTACTAAAAACGGTTATTACCCAGATTTAGAGTCTTGTGGCTATAAAATTCGTAAAAATGAGAAAAGAGCTAAAAGAATTGAAGCAGAGCACATCATGCCAGCCCATGAATTTGGCAAAAACAGATCCTGTTGGATAAGTGGTGGCAGACAAAATTGTACAAGTTCAGATCCTACCTTTATGAAGATGGAAGGTGATCTGCACAACTTATTCCCTGCAATTGGTGAAGTTAACGGCGATAGAAGTAACTTTAAGTTCTCTGAAAAATTAAGAGGCACTTCCCCATATGGTAAGTGTGAGGTGATAATCGACCGTAAAAGACAGCGTGCTATGATCCCAGACAGAGCAAAAGGACAAGTAGCAAGAGCTTATCTTTATATGTCTAATCGCTATCATATCCCTTTAGATAATGAGCACATTAACTTATTCAATCAGTGGAATAAAAAGTTTAAACCAACCTACAATGAATGCCTTTACAATAAGCTTGCAACCAAAGCTCAAGGTAACGACAATCCATTTGTAACTAAAGCATGTAAATATTAACAATGAGAACCGTAAGAATTTGCCAATTAGGCGCACCTTTAAACTTAAATGACGAATTTACCTTAGATGAGGACGGTTATGGTCATTTAATTAGAGTACTTCGTTTTACTGCCAATACTCCTTTTGTAGTCTTCGACGGTTTAGGTAATGAGTATGAAGCTGTACTTACTAATGTTGGTAAAAAAGCAAGCTTTAAATGCCTAAATAAATTGTCAGTAAACGTAGAGTCTCCCCTCTTTATAGAATTAGGTCAAGTCATCAGCCGTGGCGATAAAATGGAATTTACCATTCAAAAAGCTGTGGAATTAGGTATTTCAAAAATAACTCCCCTCTACTCTAGTCGCTGTGGGGTAAAACTTGATGACAAACGCAAAGACAAAAAGGTTGAGCAGTGGCAAAAAATAGCCATCAGTGCTTGTGAGCAATGTGGTCGTAATGTAGTGCCTAAAGTTGGTGAGATCACCAATATCGACGATTGGTACTCAAAAGATCCTGAAGCTCTAAGTCTTACCCTAGATCCTAAAGCTTCTATAAAATTAAGTGAAATTAAGCTTAAGTCTAAGCTTAGATTGTTAATAGGTCCTGAAGGTGGTCTTGATGACAGTGAAATTCAAAAGGCCTCTGAGAATAATTTTGTGGGCGTAACCTTAGGTCCTAGAATTTTACGTACTGAAACAGCAGCTTTAGCTGCGTTAAGTATCTTAGGTTGTACTTTTGGAGATTTATAGTGGATACAACTAATTTGGTTTTAGGTAAAAGTACAACTTATCAAGAAGAGTACTCACCATCTTTACTTCAAAGAATTGAAAGACAATTAGGTCGCAGTGCCATCAAGAATTTAAAAAGCTTTGAAGGCTTTGATGTTTGGCACTTATATGAGCTTACCTACTTAAACTTAAATGGTTTACCTTGTGTATGCATGGGCTGTATGATTGTACCTGCTAAAAGTAAGTACATTGTAGAATCAAAATCTTTAAAGCTTTATACCATGTCTTTTACTATGACAAGATTTAAAGATTTGTCATTTGTACAAAAGGTATTTGAACGCGACTTATCAAAACTTTTAGAGTGTAAAGTTGAGGTAAAACTCTACCCTTTACATTCAAAGGATTTTGCAATTCACACTATTAAAGGTACTTGTCTTGAAGAACTTAGATGTTGCAAAGATTTAAACTTTAAAAACTTTGAGTATTCTCCTGAAGTACTAGCCTTTGATGACAAAAAAGAAATTAGTAAGACTTACTACACTAATCTATTTAGAAGCTTGTGTCCTGTAACTGCACAGCCTGATTACGCAAGCCTTATGATTTGTTATGAAGGCAGAAAGCTTAAAGAAGAAAGTTTACTTACTTATCTTGTATCACTACGTCACCACCAAGGCTTTCATGAGCAGTGTGTAGAGTTGATTTATTCAGATCTTGTAAGCTATTTAAATCCTAAAAAACTTACTGTAGCAGCCTTTTTTACTCGTCGCGGCGGTATTGATATTAACCCGGTAAGAACTAATCAAAAGAGTCTGTCACCTCTAATGTTAAGAACAATTCGTCAATAATTGTACAGGCTGTACAATTTCTTTAGCATTTCTTTACATTTTCGACCTATACTCATAGTGTGATAATAAAAATAATTAAGGAGCAACTATGAGTGTAGTTGATGTTTGGCCTGTAGGTTCAATGGCACTGCTAACTCAAGCAGAAGCAGATTCTTTGTCATTGTCAAGTCAAGGCGATTTATATGATTTATATCGTAACTGCTCATTAGCAGTGTTAAACAGTGGTAACGTAACTGACAATTCCAAAGAGCTTTTAGACAATTTTAGTAATTTTGAGATTAACGTTATTCGTAACGAGCGTGGCTTAAAGTTAGAGTTGATAAATCCACCACCAAGTGCCCTTGTTGAAGGTCAGGTAATTAAAAAGTTACGTAAACATTTGTATGCAGTATTGCGTGATATTGTACAAATGCAAATGGCAAAAGATCCTGATTTAGACTTTATTAAAAAGAAATACGCAACTGAAAGTGCCTATATCACAAATCAGATCTTTGTGAATTTAAGAAACGCTAATGTATTAAAAGCTGGTATCAAACCTAACTTAGCAGTGTGCTGGGGCGGTCACTCTATTCCTCAAAATGAATATGACTATGCTTATCAAGTAGGTTTAGAGCTAGGTCTTAGAAAAATCGATATCTGCACAGGTTGTGGTCCTGGAGTCATGGAAGCACCTATGAAAGGCTCTTTGCAAGGTTATTCTGAGCAGTGTGAACAAGAAAAATGTCGCATGATAGGTCTTACTGAACCTTCTATTATCGCAGCAGAACCACCTAATGCTATGGTAACCGATTTAGTTATCATGCCTGATATTGAAAAGAGACTTGAAGCTTTTGTACGTTTAGGTCATAACCTTATTATCTTCCCAGGTGGTCCTGGTACTGCTGAAGAGCTTTTATATATCTTGTGTATCAAGCTTTGCAAAGAGAATAAGCACAACTTTTTACCTTTAATCTTAACTGGTGATAAAAAGTCTGAAAGCTACTTTAAGGCTTTAGAGGACTTTTTAATTAAGTGCTTTGGTAAAGACATCACAAGATACTATGACTTAATTATTGACGATCCAAAAGCTGTTGCTAAAAAAGTTAAAGACAATAATGATACTGTGCTTGATCATAGAACTATCACTCATGATTCTTATTGCTTTAACTGGGATTTATTTATCCCACATCAATTACAGATTGCACATCCTATCACCCATGAGTTCATGCACTCTTTAGATCTTTCAAGAGATCAAGAGCCATGGCAGTTAGCTTGCAATTTGCGCTCAGCTTTCTCTGGAATTGTAACTGGTAATGTAAAAGAAAATGGTATTAAAGCAGTAGCAGCTCACGGACCATTTAAATTACATGGAGAAAAGGAGATTATTGAATCTTTAGGTCAATTACTTGAAAGTTACATTAAACAAGGTCGTGTATTACTCTCTCAAAAAGAATACAAACCTTGTTATGTCTTAGAATGATCTTGAAACTTATAAGGTAGGTAAAATTTTACCTACCTTTTTCTCTTTTTATGCCACAAATTTTATATCTTCATCTAATGCCTTAAAGCCGTTTTCAAGATCAGCTATGATGTCATCAATATGCTCAGTTCCAATAGATAGTCTGATGGTGCTATCAGAGATCCCAGCTTGAGCTAACTCCTCAGGAGACAACTGTGAATGGGTAGTGGAAGCTGGATGAATTAACAAAGACTTCACATCTGCAACATTTGCAAGTAGGGAGAAGATCTTTAAATTGTCGATAAACTTGAAGGCTTCTTTTTTGCCACCTTTAATATCAAAGGTAAAGATTGAGGCACCACCGTTTTTAAAGTACTTCTTATACAATTGATGCTGTGGGTGAGACTCAATGGCAGGATGGTTGATTTTAACAACCTTATCATGAGCTTGTAAGTACTCTAATACCTTTTGAGTATTGTAAGCATGTCTTTCTAATCTTAAAGATAAAGTCTCAATACCTTGTAAGAGCAAGAAAGCGTTAAATGGAGAAATAGTAGCACCAGTATCACGTAAGATAATAGCTCTTAAGTAAATTATGAATGCTAAATTACCTACAGCTTTTGTAAAGGCAATACCATGGTAACTTGGATTTGGTTTGGCAATTGGTGCATATTTATCAGCATTTTTCTCCCAATCAAACTTACCAGAATCTACAATAATGCCACCTAAAGTTGTACCGTGACCACCTAAGAACTTAGTAGCTGAGTGCACTACAATATCAGCTCCATGTTCAATTGGTCTTACAAAATAAGGAGTACCAAAGGTGTTATCTACAACTAGTGGTAAATTGTGCTCGTGAGCTAAAACAGCTAGTGCATCAATATCAGGAATATCTGAATTTGGGTTACCTAAAGTTTCAATGTAGATAGCTCGAGTATCTTTAGTGATAGCGTTTTTCACTTCCTCTAAATTGTGGATATCAACAAAAGTAGTCTTAATACCATATAAAGGTAAAGTGTGAGCAAGTAAGTTAAAGGAGCCACCATAGATAGTCTTTTGAGCTACGATGTGACCGCCATTTGCAGCTAAAGCTTGTAGCGCATAAGTAATGGCGGCTGCACCAGAGGCTACAGCCAAGGCGCCAACACCACCTTCTAAGGCTGCAACTCTTTTTTCTAGAACATCTTGAGTTGAGTTAGTTAAACGACCGTAGATGTTACCAGCATCTTTAAGACCAAAACGATCTTCAGCATGCTGTGAATTGTGGAATACGTAGGAAGTAGTCTGATAAATTGGTACTGCTCTTGAATCGGTTGCAGGATCTGCTGACTCTTGACCAACATGTAACTGTAAGGTTTCAAACTTGTATGACATATTCTTTATCCTCTTTTTTCTACTTAATTCTGTTTAGGTGTATTACCTATCTTTCCTATGGGTTTTATAGTATTTAAAATTTTTAGGACAATCAACAAGTTAGTAATACTAATTATTTATACTAGGATATAGAATGAAGCTATTCTTTTGTAAAATTAAATAGTTAAGGGCTAAATTTAGGCTTTTTTAAGGTTTAAAAAATTACAAATTTTGAGGAGAAAATGAAAAGATCTTTTATCAAGAGACTTAAAGGTGGTATTGCTACCACCTTACGGTTGAAAATATTACACTACTCATGATCTTTTACGTATTGCAAAAACTCAGGAGTCTTTGACCAGTATTTTATGCCCCAGTTTTCAAAGTTCCACTCTTGCATGTAGTCGTTGCACTCGTAATCGACATAGTAAAGCTGATTTTCTTGCACCACAAAATTCGTTGGAAAATAATCAATGTTGGTGTTAGCAGCATACAGTTTTTGACAAACTTCTTTTATAAATGGGACTGCAAATTCTGGCAGGCAATCTTGTTTTACTAAATCGTAAACGGTAGGACCATCGATATATTCTTTTAAGATAGTCTCTTTTGCTTTATCAACATCCAGCATTTTTGGCATTAAGACACCGATATTAGACAATCTTTGATAGTCATTACACTCTGACTCAATCTTATTACCAAAAGTGTAGTAGGAGCATGGCTCGTGGTGGATCTTTTTTACTACTACCTGTTTTTGTCCATCTTTACACAGGTAGGAGTACCCACCTTTACCTTTACCAAGTAATTTTATAATCTCAAACTCTTTTTGATTTACAGCTATTTTGTCCATAGAAACTCCTTAAATAAGAGTAATCAATAGCTTCATTCTAGGAGTTTTAGAAAAACTTACTTCTACAAAAAATTACATTTTATTAAACAATTTTATTGGTATAGTTATTTACTATAGCTAGGTATAAATAAATAGTATTTTACATATACAAAGCTTAGCCATAGAATGTAATCAAGAACTTGAGAACACGAGAGTTACTGAATGTTGGGCAGTTACGTTTTCAAGTTTAAGACACTTTTGTCTTAATTAAGATTTATCTTACCTTATATATCCAGTGTTGTTATAACACTGGATTTTTTTTATCTTTTGCTTTATTTGCAAACAGACTTTAGAGTTGTAAAGTAGGTTGGGAAGGTCTTATTGATACAGTCAGGATCATTTATCACAATGTCTCTGTCAAAAGCAACTAAAGACATGCACATTGCCATACGGTGATCATTGTAAGTATCAAAGGTTGGTGTAGCATCATTTCTTACGCTAGCATCAATACTGATGTAGTCGTGACCTGAGGATACGTTAACACCAAGCTTAGACATTTCATTTACCATAGCTTGAATTCTATCGGTCTCTTTTACTCTCCAGCTTGCAATATTCTTAATTACCACAGGAGAATCAGTGTATAAAGCAAGTGGCACTAAAGTCATAGCAGCATCTGGCATTGCATTCATATCAATTTCAATACCGTGAAGCTTAGACTTTTTAACAATCACAGAATTGTCACCAAAACTTACCTTTGCGCCCATAGCTTTTAGCACATCCATAAACTTGATGTCACCTTGAGCACAATCTTTTGGTAAACCGTAAATCTCAAGCTCACCACCAATTGCAGCAGCTGCTGCAAAGTAAGTAGCACCTGTAGCGTCACCTTCTATGAGGTATGATTTAGGACTTTGATAACCAGTACCTTCAACTTCAAATTCACTGTAGCCATTACGGTGGACTTTTGCACCAAATTTCTCGATTAAGTTGATGGTCAAATCTACGTAAGGTTTAGAGATTAAATCCCCTTCTATCTTAATCTTAAGGCCACCGCAAACAGGAGCTGTCATCAACAAAGCGGTAATGAACTGACTTGAGGTGGTACCACTTATAGAAACTTCATGAGAATTTACTTTAGAGCCACGAATTCTAAGTGGAGGAAAACCGTCATTGTTTAAGTATTCAATGCTCAAACCGATAGATTTTAAAGCCTCAGTTAAAGGACCAATAGGTCTTTCCATCATACGAGGCTCACCTGTAAGGTTAAACAAACCTTTTGAGACAGCTAATACTGAGCATAAAGGACGCATAGCAGTACCAGCATTACCAAGATATAAATCTACAGTATTTAAGCCTTCATCAAAAACACCACCTAAGCCTTGCACATCAATGGTATTAGCATTAACGTTTAATTTGACATTAAGCTTAGTTAAAGCCTCAATCATGCGATTAGTATCGTCTGATTTTAAGACATTAAGTAATTTAGTGTCGCCTTTTGCTAGCGCAGATACTAACAAAGCTCTATTAGATAAGCTTTTAGAGCCAGGTAAAATTACTTTACCTGATACAGCATTGATCTTGTTGAGTTTAAGTGAGTTTTTCAATTAACGCTCTTCCTTTAAAATTGCCTCAAGGGTAGTAAAGAATCTATCGTTTTCACTTTCAGTACCAATAGATACACGTAGGATATCTTTTAGTTTGTAACCTAGTAGAGGACGTACAATTACGCCTTTATGTAAAAGTTTATCAGCAATCTTTTGGGCATCATAACCTTTAAAATCGATAGCCACAAAGTTTGCTTTTGATGGGATCATAAATAAGTTGTGAGCTTTACAGAATTGCTCGTAACGAGCGCGCTCTTTAGTGTTGTTATTAACAGTCTTTTGTAAGAACTCCTCGTCATCTAAAGCTGCAGTAGCAGCTGCAAGAGCTACGATATTTACATTAAAAGGAGCTCTTAGACGATTTAGGATAGAGGTAATTTCCTCGTTGGCAATCATGTAACCTACACGAAGACCTGCTAGACCATAAGCTTTTGAGAAAGTTCTTGAAATAACTAAGTTCTCAAACTCATCGGTCCACTTAGCAGAATCCTGATATGTGTCATCGCCACTATTAAATTCGTTGTAAGCTTCATCGATTACAACTAAAGTTTGCTTTGGAACTTTCTTTAAAAATTCGTACATGCTCTTTGAAGAAATTGCAGTACCAATAGGATTTGAAGGATTTGCAAAAGCTACGATACGAGTATTCTCATCGATAGCCTCTAAAATTGCATCAAGATCAGCATTGTAATCTTTTAGTGGAATAACTTTAGCTTGAGCTCCATTTACAGTAGTTTCCATTGGATATACTACAAAAGAGTATTCAGGGAATACTACATTTACTTTCTCATTTACAAAAGCTGCAAAAAGCAAATTGATAAGCTCATTTGAGCCTGCGCCTAAGGTTATCTTATTTGGATTGTAGGAGAATTTTTGTTGTAGCTTTTGTTTTAGGTAGTAACCATTTGAATCTGGGTATAAATTAGCATTTTCAACACAAGCTAAAGCTGCTGCCTTAGCTTTAGGTCCCATACCAAAAGGATTCTCGTTTGAAGCTAACTTAATTACATCCTTAAGACCTAACTGTCGTTGAACTTCTTCAATTGGTTTTCCTGCTTGATATGGTTTAATTAAGGTAATACCACCGTTTGCAAAACTACTATAATTTGTCATTTTTGATCCATTGAATTTAAATTTAGCTTTAGATAATATTCTTTTGATAGAAGTTAATTTTACCACAGCTATGAAACTTAGCAGTTAATTTACTGCGGTAATTTAAGATTAAAGGCAAGATTTTAGAGTTTTTGTTAAAGCTTATTTAATAATTGTTTAACTCAAGGCTTTTTGAGGCTTTGTAAGCTTCTTTTTTAGTATACATATTCTGATCAGCCTGAGCTAAAAATTCCTCAAAATCAGTAAAGCGCTCTTGATATTGAACATGGCCTAAAGATACTGATAAAGCAAAAGGTAAACTACCTGAACTATTTAACTTATCAATCTGAGCTTGTAACTCGCTTTTATAGTTCTCAACGGTAAAGAAAGTGTTTTCTTTTAAGACTACTGTAAACTCATCACCTGCGTATCTGCAAAGGAAACAATTTGACAACTTACCTGAAGTTCTCTTTAAGCAATTAGACAACTCAATTAAGGTTTTATCACCTACATTATGACCATGGGTATCATTTACACCTTTAAAGTCATTGATATCGATAAAGATGATATTTAAGTTATGATCAAGCTCTGATTGTTTTTCAAATAGACGCTTTAAATAACGATTAAGCTCTTTACGATTATTAAGACCTGTTAAGAAGTCTACAGAAATAGCTCTATCCTGAGACACAATTTGTACTACAAAGGCAAAAGAGACAAGTAAAGAGAAAATAATTGGGTAATTGAAGTAATAGTTAGAAATTGGCACACTCAAAATTGGGCTCACAATGAAAAAGACTTCAATAAAGATAGCTGCAGGTTTTGAGGCAAAGGAGTTCTCTAGGATATTTCGCATAAATAAGTGCAAATATTTAATGCAAGAAACAAAGAAGATCACTTGAGCTATAGGCACCATAATTGTCAAATTATATAAGACAGTGGATACTTGTTCTGGTGCTACAAAATACTGAAATGCAAGGATTCCTGCGATTATCCAATAAAAAATAGAGCAAAAAGCAAATAGCATAAAGATTAGTTTATGCTTGATGCCATAGAATAGGTGCTTACCACCTATATACAAACCTAAAAGTGTGAATAAGTAATAAGGCAAGGCAAAATTTAAAAAGCCCATGAAAGCGCCTGTAATACCATACACAATTCTGTAAGAGCTAAACTCTTCAAGGAGGAAACTATTATTTAGCATACCTAAAAAGGTAAACACAAAAATAGTAATAGCTTGAGTCATTAAAAAGTAAATTAAGGAATTTACAACTCTAGTGCTAGCTTCAGCAGAGGTTCTCTCATTACTTTTGATGCTTACTAATACAAAGAAGCAGGCTATAATAAAGTAAAGCATGTGGGTGTCATAAGTGCTAGGATTAAACATTTTCCACATCCTCCTTGCTCTTACTACGTTTGTTTTGATACATCTTATCGTCAGCTTTAGCTAAAAGCTCTTTGATGTTTTTCTCGTTTGGCATTACTTTTACATAGCCACTACTTACAGTGATCTCGTATTGCTTGTCTTGGAATATAAGTCTTTCTTCAAGTTCATAATTAACAGATTTAATAATAGTCTCAACCTTACTCTCATCTTGGGTATTAACTACTAAAACAAATTCATCACCACCGATTCTTGCCACAAAAGAATTAGTTTCACCAGCAATACTCTTTAAGGTTTTACCTACGATTCTAATGGCATCATCACCCTCTAAATGTCCGTAGGTATCGTTAATCTCTTTGAATTTATCAATATCAATAAAGATGATGTAAGCACCATTATGCTCACGGCTTATAAACACATTATTGATATATTTATGGAAACTTACACGGTTGTTAACTCCTGATAATGCATCTTGAGAAATTAAAGTCTTGCTCTTAGTCATGAAGTTAAACAATAAAAATACTGCTATGGAAATACCAAAAGATACATTAGCAAATAAGGCTTGCTCTACAAATAAAGCAACACATAAGCTCAAATAATAGAAAAAGTGGCTTCTTGCAATATATTTAATATCAAAATCTAAATTGTATAGATAAGCTTTATAGCAAAGCCAAGCGCCAATTAAGATATAAAAGTTAACAATAAAATATAGACTTATGGAAGTAGGGTTTAAGGCTGTGGAGGAAGTATAAGCTAACACATGCTCGTTAGCATAAGAATTTAAGTTAAAGAAGAATAACAACACAGCTTCAAAGATAGCTGGCACTATATAAATCCAACTATTATTCATGCCATAGCGCATGAATTTGTCATTTAATTCTTTAAGGACTAGGTAAAAGACACTCACAACTGTCACGAGAATTGACAGTTGCCAGAACATTACCACAAGGTAGATATTTAAAATTTCAACTTGATTGACGATTACATAGGAAACTAGTACGTTCAAACCTTGAGTAACAATTACTGCAATAATTGAAATTACCTGAATGCTATAGTAATGTTTATCTGCTTTTATCGCGCCGTATAAAATGGGTAATAGAAAAAGAGCGCTAAAAAACAAGAGCCAAATCTTGCCGTCTAAAACTTCCAATACATACCCCAAATTATTATTTGTGAAAACTCTAGAATTATCTTTTTTGAGGGAGATTATATAAAGAAATTTATATAAGAATTGTGATAGTAGGCTGAATAAAAACGCGAAAAAAGCTCTGTGTTAATTTAATTAAACACAGAGCTTTATCATTTTTAATTAAGCTCTTACTTCTTTACTGTCAGCATCAAAATCATGATCTAGACCTTGAATTTGAGGCTTACCTTGTTTCCAGTAAGGAGATAGGTTACGAAGATTCTCAATAATGCCAGGCAATACTTGTAAAGTCTTATCAATTTCCTCTTCTGTAGTAAAACGAGATAAAGAGAAACGGATAGTACCGTGAGCTGCAGAGAATGGAACATTCATAGCACGCATTACATGAGATGGCTCTAAGGACTCTGAGGAGCAAGCAGATCCTGAGGATGCAGCAATACCGTACTCATTTAACATCAATAAGATAGCCTCACCTTCAACAAACTTAAAGGCTACATTTAAAGTATTGTCAGTACGAACTGCCTCATCGCCTGTTACAAAGCACTCTGGAATTGAGCTTAAAATTCCCTTTTCAAGTTTGTCACGTAGTGCTTTTACGCGAGTAGATACTGTCTCTAGGTTCTTTTTAGCTAATTCACAAGCTACACCTAAACCTACAATGTAAGGTACATTCTCGGTACCAGCTCTACGACCGCGCTCTTGATGACCACCTTTCATGAATGGAACAAAACGAGTACCACGTCTTACATAAAGCACACCTACACCTTTAGGAGCGTGGATCTTGTGACCTGAGAAAGACAACATGTTAATCTTTGTCTTTTTCAAATCTACAGGAATTTTAGCAACTGCTTGTACAGCATCAGTGTGGAACATCACTCCATGGTTGTAAGCAATTTCAGCTAACTTTTCAACTGGATAAATGTTACCTGTTTCATTATTTGCCCACATTACTGAAGCTAGAGCGGTTCTTTCATTTAACAAACTTTCAAATTCATTTAAATCTAAATCGCCATGATTTGAAACGTGTAAGTAGTTAATCTTAGCACCATGAGAGGATAAGAAATCACAAGTTTGTAAAATTGCAGGATGCTCAACAGGAGTAGTTACAATCTCATTTTTGCCTTTTTGTGACCATAGTGCTGACCAAAGTGCAGTATTGTCAGACTCTGTAGCACAAGAGGTAAAAATAATCTCATCTGGATACTCTGCGCCTAAAAAGTCAGCTACTTGCTCACGAGCTTTAGTAATAGCTTTTTCTACAGGAACACCAAAACCGTGTTGTGAGGAAGCATTACCAAAATAAACTGACAAATAAGGTTGCATTGCCTCAACTACTTGAGGATCAATTTGAGTGGTAGCATTGTTATCAAGATAAATACCACCTAAATTAGCACCTAAGTTCATATTATCCATAACTTACCACCTTACTTTACGATTAAATCAATTGCTCTACCGGTGCCATCTGACAATTTCTGCTTTACAAAGCCTACAGTCATGTCTTTCATCATTGGATTTGTTGCGATGTTGCCTTCAAGCTTTACAGTTACACTAGCACCATTGATAGATACTAACTCTACTTTTGAACCGTCAGTAAAGCCTTTAGTAATAGTCTCTAAGATCTCTTTTACATCCTTATAAATTGGTGAGTTTACAGTCTTCTCATCAATGGAAGCTTGTACAGAGCTTGAAGCTGCTGTAGCTGAGGTTACAGTAGAAATTGAGCTAAAGCCTGTATTAGGAGCAGTTGAGGTGGTAATAGTAATTGATGGAATTGGTGTTGGTACGTGACCTGGACGTGGCACACCGCACTTTTCAAGATCTACCCAAACCTCGTCAATAATCTCCTCAATACGCATCTTGCAGCTACCGCAACCACCACCTGCTTTAGTGTAGTTAGTAACTTCTTCAACAGTAGTCAAATGGTTTTCCCAAACAGCCTTTTTAATCTTATTGACACCAACACCAAAGCAGTGACATACAAGTTCACCATCATCGTGTGAGTTCTCATAAGATAGACCATGGTAATTGGCAATAGCTGCATCTAACGCTTCACGACCCATTACTGAGCAGTGCATTTTCTCAGGTGGAAGACCACCTAAGTAATCAACAATTTCCTGATTGGTGATCTTTTCAGCCTCTTTAAGAGTCTTACCCTTTAACATTTCGGTTAAAGCTGATGAGGAAGCAATTGCACTACCACAACCATAGGTTTGGAAAGCAGCATCTTCAATGACCTCTGTTGTAGGATCAATTTTTAACATTAAACGTAGTGCATCACCACAGATGATAGAGCCTACATCACCTACTGCATTAGCATCCTCAATTACACGAGCATTTCTTGGATGAAGGAAATGATCTTTTACTTTATCTGAATAATCCCACATAGTTATTTTTCCTTTAGTGTTTATAAAACCTGTTTTGTATCCACAATGCTCATAGGAGCACGATTGGTAAATTCTTTTTTAAGCACAATTTGCACTTTGGTTTGTCCAAAGTTTTGCTCTAAATACTGGTAAAAATTGTCAAGCAAAGCCATGTTTTTAAAGGAGGCTATTAACATATAGTTATAATCACCTGCAATTTTTAATAAGGAGCTTACACACAAAGTACTATTGGTGTACTTTAAAAAGTCCTCTTGTTTTGAAAAAGGTACTTTTACAAAAAATAAGCTCTCTACTTCAAGGGCAAATACACTATCACTTATAGTAATGGTATAGCCTTTGATAACTCCTAGTTGTTCTAATCTTTTAAGTCTACCTGCTACAGCTGGAGCTGACAAATCAGCTTTAGCGCCAAGCTCACGTAAAGATAGGCGACTATCCTCTCTTAAACTTAGCAATAGTCGGTAGTCATAATTGTCTAAATCAATCAATTTTAGTCATTCCTATAAAAGTAAAACCAGAAGATGTAATAGCATCTTTAATTAAAGCAACATCTAAAGTGGCATTAGCTTTTATAAAAGCTTTGCCTTGGCCTAAATCAACTGTTACAGCTTGTACCTTATCAATTTTACTTAAACATTCTTTTACACTGTTAGCACAATGTTTACAGTGCATACCATCAATTGCTAATTGGTATTGCAATTGAGGATTTAAACCTGCAGTGCCATCTGTATTCTTTTTTGCTTTAAACCTACTTAATCTAAAGGCATTACCTACTACACACAAAGAGCTTATGGCCATCAGTGCTGAGCACAGAACAGGATTTAAAGACAAATGATAGCTATTATATAATGCACCAGCTGCAACTGGGATCATAAGCATATTGTAGAAAAAGGCAAAAAACAAATTCTCTTTGATGTTTTTAACTGTTGCCTTTGATAATAAATAGGCATTTAGAATATTAAAAAGATCATCTTTTAAAAGCACGATATCAGTATTTTTAATCGCAACATCTGAAGAATCTTTTACACTTAAAGAAAGATTAGCACTACTCATAGCCACACTATCATTAACCCCATCACCTATCATGAGTACTTGATGGTGTTTTTCTTGAAGCTGTTTAATTACCTTTGCTTTATCAAAAGGACTTTGATTAGCGTAATACTCTTCTATTTGAAGCTTTTGTGCTACAGCTTTAGTGCTTAAAAAGCTATCCCCTGTAAGCATAAGCACTCTTTTTCCTAACTTTTTAAGTTCAGAAATTAAAGCTTCACTGTGAATTTTTACCCTAGTAGTTAAAGTGATAAGTGCAATTAAATGCTGTTTATCAAACAAGGCAATTACATATTGACCTTTAGCTTGAGCTTTATTTATCAAGTTTTTTGTAGACTCACTGTAGTCTAGATTTAATTTTTCTGAAATTAAAGGAGAGCCTAAATAGTAGGTAGTATCCTTTACGATACCACTTACCCCAAGATGCTCAAGATTTTCAAAAGCGCTAACTTCATAAGATGTGTAGTCTTTAGTGTTTTCAAGTAAAGCATTAGCAATTGGATGTAAGCTAGGCAGTTCAAGACTTTTAACAAGCTTTAAGATCATATCTTTTGAGTAATTGCTATCAAAAATCTCGATTTTATCAGTGTGCATGTGTTTATCTGTTAAGGTATTAGTTTTATCAAACACAAAAGTATCTGCATTCACTAAGTATTCAATAGCCTTTGGAGTTTTAAATAAAATACCTAAACTTGCAGCTTTATAGACACCTGCACTTATAGCCATTGGAGTTGCTAAACCTAAAGCACATGGACAGGAAATTACAATTACGCTTATGGCAAACTTTAAAGCCTCAAAAAAGCTTACAGCTTCAAAAACATACCAATAAACAAAAGTAAGCACACTTAAAGATAAGACTACAGGTACAAAGATACTAGCAATTTTATCGGTTAAACGCACGATTGGAAGTTTATAGCTTATAGCATGTTCTACAGCTTTAATGATAGATCCTAAATAGCTTTGTTCAAAAAGCTTACTTACTTCTACCTCAAGATAACCTTGAGATACTACTGTTGAGGAGAAAACTTTTGAGCCTTTAGTTTTAGTAACTAATAAACTCTCCCCTGTCATCGTGCTTTCATCTACTAAAGCATCCCCACTTACTACCACACCGTCGGCAACTATAGCTTGACCTTGCTTTACACAGAGAACATCTTTTACTTTTAAGTTTTCAAGGGCGGTTTCAACTACCTTGTTTCCTTGTTTTATAAAGGCATACTTTGGAACTAAATTGTATAAAGCATCAAGGGCGTTAGTAGATTTTAGCTTGAGGTTGTTTTCTATAAACTTGCCAATGGACACAAAAAATAAAATGCCGACACAACCTTCAAAAAATACGTATTTACTGCTATGTAACACCAAAGCAAGATCTGATTTTTCTAAAGTAAAAACTGAAAACAGAGAATAAGTAAAGGAAGCTAGCACACCTACACTTACTAAAGTGTCCATGTTAGCTTGCAAGGTTTTAAGTCCTTTATAAGCCTTTACAAAGGTAGCTTTACAAATAAAGATTGCAAGTAAGGTGAGAAAAAGCTGTGCTAAAGCATTACCTTGAGCATTTTCAATGAGCTTTAAGTTAACCAAATGACCCATGGATATGAGCATTTCTAACAAAAAGACAATAAAAAGAGCTAGTAGCTTATAAGCCCTTAAGTTTTGAGTATCAAGCTTTAAACTTAAAGCCTTACGTATAGTGGCTTTATAGCCTAAGTTTTCTACAGTTTCAATGATTTTATCGCTGTTAAGCTTTGTTTCATCAAATGCTACCGTCAATACATTTTTGGCAACAACAAGATTAACTTTTAATACGCCCTCTTGTGAGCTTAAAACTTTTTCAATTTTAGCTGCACAAGCAGAGCATTTAATTCCGTCAATTAAAAATTGTTGTTCCATTATTTATCATCCTTTTTAATACCGATATCATACCTTATTAAAAGCAGTTTTAAATCAAGATGATAATAATTTTTGTCTAAAATAGTAGATTTGTTTCTTATATATTAGAAATTGAATTTACTTAAAGCCAGATGCTCTCATAGCATTAAGAACAGCTAAGACAAGCACACCTACATCACCAAAAATAGCAAGCCAAATATTTGCTATACCTAAAGCTCCTAATAATAGGATTGCAGCCTTTACAAGCATGACAAAACATAGATTAGTTAATGCAAGATGATAGACCTTTTTAGCTATGAAAATTGACTTACTAATAGATTGTAAGTTGTCATTTAGAATCACTACATCTGCTGACTCAACGGCACTTTTAGAGCCTACATCCCCCATGGCAATACCAAGATCAGCACTTGTTAACACTAAAGCATCGTTAATACCATCGCCTACAAAGGCAACTTTAGACTTGTCCTGTTGTAAAGATTTAAAGGTTTTAAGTTTGTCCTCTGGAGTCTGCTTTGCAAAATAGCCTTTAACCTGTAGAGTTTTAGCAACTACAGCAACCACACCTTCTCTATCACCTGAGACAATGTAGGATTCAATACCATCCTTATTTAATTCTTTGATGGTAGCTATTGCACTTTGACGTACTTCATCAAATAGCTCAATCGCACCACACAATTTATGGTCGCATGCTACATAAACTAAGCTTTTTTCTGAGGCTACATTCTCAAAGTTATCTACTAAGTCTTTAATGTACTCACTCTTACCTAAAGCTATTTTTTGCTCTCCTAACTTTGCGCTCATACCAAGGCCTGAATGCTCGTGAACATCCGTTAAGGTTAAAAGCTTAGTATTTTGCTTTTTAGCATACTCACAAATTGATAAAGCGATAGGATGAGTACTGTAAGTCTCTAATGCATAGGCATAACTTAGCAAGTCATCTTTTGAAAAGTCGTTGAAAAGATAGGTGTTTACCACAGCAAAGTTGCCATAAGTTAAAGTACCAGTTTTATCAAAGGCTATCTTTTTAATCTTAGATAGAACCTCAAGATAGACTGATCCTTTTACAATTACACCAAGTTTACTTAAAGCCCCTAAGCCACAGAAGAAAGATAAAGGTACTGACAACACTAAAGCACAAGGGCATGAGACTACTAAGAAGACTAAGGCTCTTTCTATCCAATCTGAATAGCTTTGCCCTTGAACAACAACAGGAACTAAAGCTAACAACACAGCTGCGGTCACTACCATTGGAGTGTAATAGATACTAAAACGGCGAATAAGATCTTCAGGTTTTGACTTATTAGCCTGCGCATCTTCAATAAGATTTAATAGTCTTGTAATTGAAGAGTCTTTGTGCAAAGTTGTAACTTTAAGGGTAATGACACCACCTTGATTGATGCAACCTGAGGGAATTACATCCCCTTTTACATAGAGTCTAGGTTCACTCTCTCCAGTTAAAACCTTAGTATCAATAGCTGCATTGTCTTCAAGTAAAGTACCATCAATAGCTACTATTTCACCTTTTAAAATTCTGATAGTATCCCCTATCTTTACTTGTCTTGGTTTTACTATTTTCTCAACGCCATCTACAAGTAGTCTTACTTGTTGAGGTCGTAAACTTAAAAGGGAGCTAATATCTTTGTGGGCTCTGCCTTTAGCGTATCTTTCAAATAACTCACCTACTTTATAAAAGATCATCACCGCTAAAGCTTCTGGTAAATCTAAAAGTGCAAAAGCACCTAAGGTTGCAATTACCATTAAAAATTGCTCTGTCATGCGCTTTTGTTTAAATAAAGCTTTTACAGCGCTTACACAAACATCAGCTGCAACTAAGATATAAGCAAGAATTGCAATTGGTAATTGATAATTTAAACTTAAAAGATCTTGGTTTAGGTATTTGCAATAAATTAAAAATAGCATAGCTACAATGCTTACATACAAAAACTTTTGTTCAAATTTCTCATACCAAGTTTGCATAATTTTAATTCCTATATATGAACAATCGTGCAACTATTTAATTAGCAAAATACTTAAAAAGTACTCTGCTTTCTAGAGCTTAATCTCTAAGTTCAATGCTAATACCATCTTCAAAAGCATTAGCGATAGTTTGAGCTTTAGCTACCACCTCATCCTCGTCTTTAAGATCTTTGGTATCTAAAACTAAAGTACCTAAAGTAAAGTTTAACACTGCATCTGCAAACTCTTTTTTGAGTAAGCTTTCAAGCTTTGTAGCACAATGTGGACAATCAAGACCTGCGATAGTACAACGAACTTTCATAAACATCTCCTTTTTTCTAAATTATAGTTGAGCATATGTTCAACTGTCAATTATTTTTATCTTATAGTTGAGCAAATGTTCAACTATTAAGTAAAAAAAAAGGTACCTTTTACGATACCTCTAAACGTTTTTTCGTCACACTACAAATTAGACGATTTTTGTGGGAATATTAATCGAGATCTTTTGCTTTGACTCTTTTCTAAAGAGTAATAGTAAGATGGTTGCTAATACTACAATAGCAACTACAGTGTACAGATCAAAAGGTAGCACGCCTGCAATAAAACCACCTAAACGGAAAATAATCAGTGCTAAAGAGTATGACCATAAAGTCATATAGGCAATGGCAAATAACCACCACTTAGTAGATCCTAATTGACGTTTCATCGCACCTAAAGCTGCTATACAAGGTGTGGACCATAAGTTAAAGGATAGGAAGCTTAGCGCGATTAAACCTACTAAAGTTTGTGATGGTGTAACCTCATTGATAGAGCTAAAGTATTTCACTAAAGCCTCAGATAAAGCCTCTTCTCCACCTTCAAATTCACCATCTAAGCCTAAAACTACAGCTAGGGTACCTACCACATTCTCTTTAGCTAAAAGTCCATTGAAGACAGCAACAGCTGCTTGCCAAGAGCCAAAACCTACCGGAATAAACAAGATTGCAATGACACTACCAATAGCTGCAAGTAGTGAATTGTCGACATTCTCAATCATACCAAAGCTATTGTTTTCAAAACCAAAGCTTGATAAGAACCATACAGCAACTACTACACCAAAGATAATGGTACCAGCTTTAACTACGAAAGCTCTGCAACGCTGATAAACAGTTTTTAAAGTATTGATTAAATTTGGTAAATGGTAGTCAGGAAGCTCCATAACAAAAGGAGATACTTCCTCTTTAAAAGCTTGGAATTTCTTTAAAATCACACCAGTGCACACGATAGAAAGAATAGACATTAGATATACTAAAGGTGCAATCCACCAAGACTCACTAAACACTGACACAAAGATCATGGTCATAATTGGCAATTTAGCTGAGCATGGGATAAAGGTAGTGGTAATAAGACCAATACGCTTTTCATTGATATTATCAATGGTGCTATGAGCCATTAAACCTGGAACACCACAGCCTGTAGAAATTACTAAAGGAATAAAGTTACGACCAGATAAACCAAATTGACGGAAGATCTTATCTAACATGAAGGCAACACGGGTCATGTAACCAGATTGCTCTAAGATAGATAAAAAGAAGAATAAAAAGGCTATTTGTGGTAAAAAGCCGATTACCGCACCAACACCACCTACAACGCCATCAACCACCAAGGATTGTAGCCACAAAGGAGCATTTAAACTTTCAGTTAATAAGCTTGCACCATCACTTATAAAACCACCAAAAATTGCATCATTTACATAATCTGTAATGGTTAAATAAGAAGTTTCCCCATCCTCTGTAAAGGGGATTAACTCTAAATAGGAGGTAAAGTACATCGCACCAAAGTAAACAAGACTTACCACTATTAAGAAAATTGGTAGGGCTAGAACTCTGTTTAAGACTACTTTATCAATAGCTTGAGTGATATAAGATGATCTCTTTTGAGATTGTACCTTTTGAATAAGGTCATCAATCAATTGATAACGGAAGGTTGCAAAATAGCTTAAAGCCTCAACTTTAAATTGATTTTTAAATTCTGACTTTAATTCTTCAACTTTACTTGTAAGTTCTTTTTTGTCAGCATATTGAGCCTTATAGATTTCATCCTCTTGCAATAAAGCTTGAGCGATAAATACTTTAGCAGGATCTGAATAGTCACCTTCAATTAAAGAGGCAAGATCTAAAAGCTTAGCTTTACACTCACTTAAAGCTAAAAATGGATCTTGTGGAGCTTTAGCCTCATCTACAGCTTTTTGCAAAGTATCAAAACCTTGTTTTGAGGCTGCACTAATATCGATAACCTCAACACCTAAGCTTTGCTTTAACTTCTCAATAGAAATACTAATACCTTTTTTCTTTACAACATCCATCATATTGATGGCAACTACCATTGGTTTATTAAAGGTAAGTAACTCTAAAGTTAAGGACAAACTTCTTTCAAGGTGAGAGCCATCAATTACATTTAAAATAACGTCATACTCACCTTTTACAAGATAATCTCTTGTTACAATTTCTTCTGGTGAATAAGCGCTTAAAGAATATAAACCTGGTAAATCTACAACTTTCCAATCATACTCTTGGCTTTTTCCTACAACCTTATCAACGGTTACACCTGGCCAATTGCCTACATATTGTCTTGATTTGGTTAAAGCATTAAATAAAGTAGTCTTACCACAGTTTTGATTACCCATTAAAGCTACAGTAATACGTGCCATTAGATAACCTCCACTAAAAGAGCATCAGCAAGTCTCATAGTAAGAGAATACCCTCTTACACTAAGCTCAATAGGATCTCCAAATGGAGCGGTTCTTACTTTAGTAACTTTTGTCTTTGGAGTAATACCTAAATCTAAAAGACGTCTTACAAGGGCTTTATCATCCCCTACGATGTTTTTAACTTCTACTGTTTTTCCTTGTTCAACTGAAGCTAAGGTGTTCATAATCAAAATTCCTACTCAAAAATATTTTGAGTTAGTATATGCTAACTCTAGTTAGATTGCAACAACTAAATTAGCATAAGCTAACATATGCAATTTTAACCAGTAGTTTTTAGTGCAGATCTTGGTGTAAAAGTATGAGAAACTCACATTTGTAAGCCAAAAAAGTGATTTTTTGTTGTCTTAACGATGTGATTATTTATAATGAGCCCATCTAAAAATAAATATTTAGGAGATTTTCATGTTACACGCAGTTGATCCTAAAGGAAGCTTTTTTAAGTTTTTCAATAAGATCCCATTTATCTTACAAATTGTCATCGGCATGATTTTAGGTATACTTTTAGCTCTAGTATTACCTGAAGGTCAGGATTTTGTTTTCCTATTAGGTGACTTATTCGTATCTGCTTTAAAGGCAATTGCCCCACTATTAGTTTTTGTTTTAGTATCAGCTTCTATTGCTCGTCATCAGCAAGGTGCTAATGCTAAATTAAAGCCAATTTTAGTTTTATATGTGGTTGCCATGTTCTTATCAGCAGCTACCGCTCTTATCATGGCAAGATTATTCCCATCAACCTTTACTGTACTAGCTGATCAAGCTACAGCTTCAGCTCCTGAGAATGTGTCAACCGTTCTTGTAAGCTGCATTAAGAAGGCTGTGGACAATCCTGTAAATGCCCTATTATCAGGTAACTACATCGGTATCTTATTCTGGGGTGTACTATTTGGTATTCTTTTCAGAGCTGCAAACGATCAAACTAAAGCTGTTCTTTCAGATTTTGCTTCTATCGTAAGCGGTGTTGTAAGAATCGTAATTAGATTTGCTCCATTAGGTGTATTTGGCTTAGTTTACGCTTCCTGCACTAAAGAAGGTGGTTTCTCAAATCTATTAGGCTATGTTCACGTAGTAGGTGTTTTAGTTGCTACTATGTTAATCATTGCTCTTGTTATTAACCCATTACTAGTATTCTTAACTACTTTCAAGAATCCATTCCCACTAGTTTTCACCTCTATCATGCATTCAGGTATTACAGCTTTCTTCACCAGATCATCTGCAGCTAATATTCCTGTAAACATGGCTTTATGCGAGAGATTAAAAGTACCTCGTGAGTCTTACTCAATTTCTATTCCTTTAGGTTGCACTATCAATATGTCAGGTGCTGCTGTAACTATCGTAATTATGACCATGGCTGCAGTTAATACTTTAGGTATTGAAGTAAACTTTGGTACTGCTCTTTTAATGTGCGTAGCTTCAGTTGTTTGTGCTTGTGGTACTTCAGGTATTGCAGGTGGCTCACTAATGCTAATTCCTCTAGCTTGCTCAATCTTTGGTATTTCAAATGATATTGCAATGCAAGTTGTAGGTATTGGCTTTATTATTGGTGTGGTTCAGGATTCTACAGAAACTGCTCTAAACAGCTCTTCAGATGTTGTATTTACTTGTGCTGCTAACAAAATCACTAAAGTAAATTAACTTTTGAATAGGTTATAAAAAATGCAGCTTAAAGCTGCATTTTTTGTATCTAGACTATGATTACTTTAAATTTAGAGCCTTTAGAACATAGTCTTTTAAAGTGTTGTAGTCTGCTTTTAAAGTTACTGATAGAGATTCTTTGTTTACAGTATCTTCTAAAGCTTTTGGAAGTGGTAAGTCGATATTTAAAATTCTATCAACCTCACTCTTGAACTTAGCAGGATGAGCTGTACCTAAGAAGATACCTACCTCACCGTCTTTTAGATTGTCTGACAATACTTTGTAAGCAATAGCAGCATGAGGCTCTGCAATATAACCAGTCTTCTTATAAAGATCTTGCATTACTTGCTCGGTTTGAGCATCTGACAATGAGCCATAAGCAAAGTCTTTTAAAGACCAGCCTTGCATCTTAACTAAAGCTTCAACTCTAGGCCAGTTGTTTGGTCTTGAAATATCCATAGCATTAGATAAAGTTGCAATAGTTGCATGAGGATCCCACTTACCAGATTGTAGGTAACGTGGTACAGTATCATTAGCGTTGCAAGAAATTACAAAGCGAGCTTTTAGACCTAAAGCTTTAGCAATTAAGCCTGCTGTGATATTACCAAAGTTGCCACAAGGAACTGAGAATACCACCTTGTCACGCTTGTCCTTAGGTAATTGAGCTACTGCCTCAAAATAGTAAGATACTTGAGCTAATAATCTGCTGATGTTAATGGAGTTAGCAGAATTTAGACCTACAGTCTTTTTAAACTCAACATCATCAAAAGCTGTCTTTACCATATCCTGACATTCATCAAAGATACCTTCAACTTGTACAGCTTTAATGTTCTTACCTAAAGTTGCAATTAACTTCTCTTGTAAAGTTGAAATCTTTCCCTTTGGATATAGCACAACTACATCAATACCCTGTTGCTCATAGAAAGCATCAGCCACAGCAGCACCAGTGTCACCTGAGGTTGCAGTAAGAATAGTTAAATGCTTATCTCCACGGATAGAGCCTAAAACACGAGCCATGAAACGAGCACCAAAGTCTTTAAAAGCTAAGGTTGGACCGTGGAATAACTCTAGAGCATAGATATTTTTATCAGCTTCCACAATAGGAGCTTTAAAGGTAAAAGCATCAGCAATAATAGCTTCTAACTGTGGTACCTCATCACCAATTAGGTGACGTAAGATCTTTTGAGAACGCTCAACTAAAGGTAAATCTAATAGAGCATCAATATTGTCTAAAGGGGTAATGTGATCTGGGAAGAATAAACCTTGATCTCTACCAATACCTTGCACTACAGCCTGTGCAAAGGAAACCTTTTCGCTATGATCTTTTAAATTAAATAATTCCATAAATATTCTCTACACCTGTTGAGCAAAAGCACCACGTCTGTCTACTTTGCAAACATGGCAAAAACCGTCTTCATTAGCAATAAAATTGCGCTCTAGATATTCTTTCATTTCATGAGCTTTATCTAGATCTTCATAAATTGAAAAGATAGAAGATCCTGAGCCTGAAATACCAGTAGCTAGTGCGCCTAATTGTACGCCATGTGCTCTAGCATCTTCAAAGCCTGGGATTAAGCTTGCACGATATGGCTCTGCGATAACATCTACTAAACAACTTGCAGCAAGCTTATCATCACCTGTGTGGCATGCATGCACGAAAGCAGCTAGACGTCTGCCGTAAGTAATTACCTCAGATCTTGCATATTCTTTTGGAAGAATTTGTCTTGCAGCATTAGTTGATACTTTAATACCAGGGAAGCAGGATACCCAATACCAATTATCAAAATCAGGTAAAGTAGTAGAGATCACGGCGTTTTCTTGCACAATTAACTGCAAGCCACCAAAGTAGCAAGGTGCTACATTGTCATAATGGATAGAGCCTGAAATTTTACCTTCAAGTTTACCCATAAGCTCAAGACAACCGTCACGACCTAAAACTTCACCGTGAATAGCATCTAAAGCAACTACAGCTGCTACAACAGAGGCAGCTGATGAACCTAAACCAGAGCATACAGGCAAGTTCTTTGACAATTCCATATGTACATTCAAAGGTTTAAGGTTACGCTTTTCAAGCTCTTCTTTGTACATTACATAGGCATCATAAACGATATTCTTTTTTTGATCTGTTGGTAACTTATGAGCAAATCTACCCACAGTCTTTACAGAGCAACCATCAGTATCAGACTCACTGATGGTAATTTCATCGCCTAAAACAGCCCCATCAATAGGCTTTAAAGCTGCACCTAATAGGTCAAAACCTACAGAAATATTAGCAGCACTTGCAGGAGCATAGGCTTTAAATACTTTTGACATTTTTAATCCTCGTGAGCCCAGTTTTGTAGACGTAACACGTCAGCTAATACACCAGCAGCAGTTACTGCAGTACCAGCACCATAACCTCTAATTACTAAAGGAATTGGCTGATAGTAAGCAGTAGTTAAAGCTAAAGCATTTTCACCGTCACGTACTTTATATAAAGCGTTATCAGCACTTACTGCAGTTACCTTGCAAGAGCACTTGCCATCTTTAATAGAGCCTACATAACGTAGTACTTTACCTTGAGCTTTAGCCTCTTGTACCATCTTAGTAAAGCTATCATCAGCCTTTTTAATATTAGCTAAAACTTCTTGTGCGTTATTGCCTTGTAAGAATTCTTTTGCAACAGCACCTTGAACATCTACATCTGATAACTCAAGCTCTAAGCCACACTCACGAGCTAGAATTAACAACTTACGAGCTACATCCATACCGTCTAAATCGTCACGTGGATTTGGCTCTGTAAAGCCTTTTTCATAAGCGTTAGCAGTAGCTTCAGATAAAGTCATACCATCTTCAACTAAACCAAAGATGTAAGATAAAGTACCTGATAAGATACCTGAGAACTCAATTAAGCTATCGCCTGCTGCAAGCTCGTTTTGAATGGTGTTAATAACAGGTAAACCAGCACCTACGTTAGCCTCATATAAGAACTTACGGTGGTGAACACGGCTTGCCTCACGTAACTTCTTGTAATACTCATAAGTATTAGTATTAGCTTTCTTTGATGGAGTTACGATGTGGAAACCTGCTGCCATGTAATCTACATAAGTTAAAGCAAGATCTTCAGAGGAGGTACAATCAATTAAGATAGGATTGATTAAGTGTAAATCCTTGATTAACTGCTCTGCTTTCTCAGGAGTTAAAGCAGGTTCAGAACTTGCATCTAACAAGCTCTTGTAGTTTTCTAAATCTACGCAGTTTGAATCACAAATAAAGTGTTTTGAATTACCAACACCTACCACACGGATATCAATACCGTGGCGATTTGACAATTCTTGGCGTTGACGTTTTACCTGAGCTAATAACTCACCTCCAACACCACCACAGCCGATTAAAACAAGATCTAAACGTTGTTTAGAATTGAAGAAAGCAGTATGAGCAAAAGCCACAGCCTCATTTACCCTCTTTTGAGAAATTACAGCACTGATTGAACGCTCTGAGGAGCCCTGAGCAATGGCTCTAATGTTTACGTTAGCTTCAGCTAAAGCTCTGAAGAACTTACCTGAAATACCACGAACCATCTTCATACCATCGCCTACAACTGAGACGATAGCACAGCCTTCTTTAATTTCGATTGGATTTAATAAGCCTTCTTTTAACTCTAACTTAAATTCATCTGATAGTACTTTCTTAGCCTTTTTAAGCTCTGATTGACTAATACAGAAAGAAATTGAGTATTCTGATGAAGACTGAGTAATTAAGGAGATAGATACGCCTGCTCTTGATACAGCGGTAAATAATCTACCAGCCATACCTACCATACCTTTCATACCAGGACCTGAAATATTAACTAAAGCAATATTCTTAAGATCTGAAATACCCTTAATAGGTACTGACAAATCAGTTTCCTCAGAAATTAAGGTACCAGGACCTTTTGGATTTTTAGTATTCTTAATTAGACATGGAATTCTAAACTGAGCAATAGGAGCAATAGTACGTGGGTGTAAAACCTTAGCGCCAAAATAAGATAACTCCATAGCCTCAGCATAAGACATCTTCTTTAGCAGTACTGCACCTTCTACAGCACGAGGGTCGCAACTGTAAACACCATCTACGTCAGTCCAAATCTCACAGCAAGAAGCATTAGAAATAGCAGCTAAACAAGCAGCTGAGTAATCAGAACCGTTTCTTCCTAGTAACACAAGATTACCATTTGCATCACCACCACAGAAACCTGACATTAAGGTAATTGCTTCTACATCATCTTCAAGGGCAGCATATTTTTGCTTTGAAGCTTCAATATTAACTGAAGACTCCATTACGCCACCTTCTGTTACTAATACTTTTACAGGATCAATAACACGTACCTTTTTGCCTAAAGCTTGTAAAAGCTCTGCCATGATTAGAATGGAAAAACTCTCGCCACGGCTTTCTACAAAAGCCATAACCTCTTCAGGACATACGCCTAAAAGCACCATACCATTTAAACGGTCGTGTAAAATTGCAATGGTTTCGTTGAATTTAGCTAAAATCTTTTCAGTATCGAACTTGTCGTACTTTGCACCTAAATTCTTAATGATAGGCTCAACAATAGCTCTAATTTGCTCAAATTGCTCTTTGCCATCATTGCCACTTGCACCTTGAGAAACTAATGCTACTAAAAGATTAGTAATTTTAGCAGGTGCAGATAAAACTAAAGCGGTTTGCTCTGTGGTTGCGGTATCTAGTGCAATCTTTGCTACATCTTCAAATCTATCAGAATTTGCAACCGAGGTACCACCAAACTTTAGAACGCGCATAAACCAATGCTCCTGTAATAACGCACAATATTTTTTCTTTATAAACAATATTTATTAACTTTTCCTCACAACTTTTGTAAGGGATCACTACTGCTAAGATAACTATCTAGCTTCAGTGTGTTTGCAGCACTAACTCTTTTATAGTTCACTTCCTGCATTTTAAGAACAAGTTCTGTTCTTTGGATATTTCTAGCTACGTTTTATCCGTCTTTGCTTTATATCCACAATTAGAAAATTTTCTTTTTCTAATTGATAAAATTTGAATTAAATTGTCTTATTTTTAAGGTTTAATCACATTTTGTCAAATCTTATTTTTTACTGCCTTGCCATTTTAGGCAAATAAATCCAAGTTACAAAGCTACGCCTTATTTTTTATTTGTAATTTCAATAAGTTAACTTTTGGCATTAAACATGCAAATTAACTTATACAAACACGAATAATAAGGTATACATATGTCCGATGTACAAGCATTAGCTTTAAATTTATATAAAGTAAAAGTAAATAACGAGCTAGATGAGCTTTCTTCAAATAGGAAGTACTTTGATCTTAGCGCTGATAATCTTCAAGAAAATCACAGAACTAATTGTGTGGAGTTTGTAAATTGCCTAAATAGGCAAAATCAAAGTTACAGTAAATCTTATCAAAGGCAAGATAACTGCTCTACTAAAGAAGTTTTTGCTTCTAAAAATTCTTGTAATGTAAGTTTAGATAATAAAGTTGTGCCATCACCTTTAACTAATCTTGAACAAGTGCCTAAAGCTTTAATCGAGCAATTAGACAACCGTCCTATTGTGATGCCTAATCAATTAGAAAACGAGTTTGCACTTACTAAAAGTCTTATCAATAACATGATTGATACTTTAACTGCAAATAGGCAACAGTCTCTATCAAGTACTTTAATGTTATTAAAAGAGGTGACCTTACTTTTAAATAGCTACAACACAAGCTCCTTAGATTTAAGTATTCTAGCTAGTCAAATGAATACAAACTCTTTATCTGTAAACAGCCAAAACTTTATTGCCTTTTATATCATTGGCATAAACTTAAGTTTCTATATCAAGACTATCGATAAGAAATACTTTACAGAATACAAAAAGGAAAAGGAGAAAGAAAAAGAGCCTAAACGGACTAAAGACAAAATTAAAGATCAAAAACAAAGGATGCAAGAGTTCTCTGCTCAATTTGATTTTGGTATTGCCTAAGTTAAATTTATTAGACAAAAGGCATTCTGCTCTAAAATAGTGCTCACAATTTACTTATAAAATTGTGAGCAAAAACCTACTTTTAACCACGATTAAAAGCAAACTGTACCTTAAATTTATTCACCTTCAAAAATTTCCCTTTTTTAATGAGATTTATAGTAAAATACACAAAGTTTTTGTGCTGAAAAAATTTAAAGACAGCACTAATGCTGTATATAAATTAAAAAAATTTATTTAGTTTGAGGAACAAATATCATGAGAAAACCTGTTGTAATGGGTAACTGGAAATTAAACGGTACCAAGTCAACTGTAACTGATTTAATCAAAGCTTTCAGAGAGCCAGCAAACAAAGCTGCAAACGTTGATGTAGCAATCTGCGCTCCAGCTATCTTCATTGGTATGGTTGAATCATTAGCAACCGGCTCAAATTTAAAGTGGGGTTCTGAGGACTGCGATATTCACACCACTGGTGCTTTCACTGGTGAAAACTCACCTGTTATGTTAAAAGAATTCGGTTGTACTTATGCAATCGTTGGTCACTCAGAGCGTCGTGGCTACCACAACGAGAGCAACGAAGTTGTTGCTGGTAAGTTCAAGGCAGCTTTAGACAACGGTTTAACTCCTGTTCTATGCATCGGTGAGTCAGAGGCTGAGTACGATGCAGGCAAGACTCTAGATGTTTGCAAGGCTGAGATCAAGGCTGTTATCGATTTATGCGGTATCGAAGCATTCAACAATGCAATCATTGCTTACGAGCCAATTTGGGCTATCGGTACTGGTAAAACTGCAACTCCTGAGATTGCTCAAAACGTTCACAAGGGCATCCGTGAGTTCTTAAAGACCTTCTCAGCTGAAGTTGCTGACGGTGTTCGTATCCTATACGGTGGTTCATGCAACGCTAAGACCGCTCCTGAGTTATTCTCACAACCAGATATCGATGGTGGTCTAATTGGTGGTGCTTCTCTAAAGGCTCCTGATTTTACAGCTATCATTGAAGCAGCTGTTGCAAACGCTTAATTTACTTTCGGACACGTTATTATGGCAATTAAGAAAATTGGTGTATTAACTTCAGGTGGTGATGCACCTGGCATGAATGCAGCTATCCGTGCTGTAGTTCGTACTGCTTTATCATATGGTTGGGAAGTTCTAGGTGTACTTGATGGTTATTCAGGTCTACACGAGGGTAACTTCGTAGAATTAAACAGCCACTCTGTATCAGATTTATTAAACCGTGGTGGTACCTTCTTAGGTACAGCTCGTTTCCCTCAGTTCAAACAAGAACAAACTCGTAAAGAGAGTGTTGAGGTTATGAAGAAACACGGTATCGATGCTTTAGTAGTTATCGGTGGTGACGGTTCATACATGGGTGCAAAGCTAATCTCTGAGTTAGGTTTCCCATGCATTGGTTTACCAGGCACTATTGATAATGATATCGCTGGTACTGATGCTACTATCGGTTTTGATACTGCTTTAAATACTGCTGTAAGCGCTATTGATAAGCTACGTGATACCTGCTCATCACACAAGAGAATCAGTGTGGTTGAGGTTATGGGTCACCACTGCGGTGATTTAGCTGTATGTGCAGCTGTATCTTGCGGTGTTGAAGCTGTTTTAGTTCCTGAAGTTGCATGGAACAAAGAAGCAGTTTATGCTGACATCAAGAAAGGCATTGATGCAGGTAAGAGACATGCAATCTTAGTTGTATGTGAGAACCAAACTGATGTTCACCAGATGGCTAAAGAGCTAGAAGAGTTAACTGGTTTAGAGACTCGTGCTACTGTTCTAGGTCACATCCAACGTGGTGGTACTCCATCAGCTGCTGATCGTGTATTAGCATCTCGTATGGGTGCTTATGCTTGTGAGCTATTAAAGAATGGTGAATCAGGCCGTTGCATTGGTGTAAAGCGTGGTGAGTTAGTTCACTATGACATCATTGATTGCATCAACAACATGAAGCATCAATTCATGCAAACTACTTATGATTTAGCTTGCAACTTAAAGTAATCAAGTAAATCTGTTTTATAAAAGGATCGCTTAAAGCGATCCTTTTTCGTATCCACTCTTAAATTTAATCTAAAGTTAATAAAAGCTTAATCCAGATCTACTACATTTAAGGCAAAGCAATAAATGCACTAGGAGCTGCCTATGCAAGATCACCAAATTTCACCATACCACCTAAGCTCAATTTTTAGTAATGACGACGAGGAATTTGAAGCTGCAAAAGGATTAAGTCAAAATACAGATCTTGAAAAGCTAGTTAATCAAGATGAGCTTGAGAAAATGCTAGATTACGTTTTTAAACTCTTATTTAGAAAAGCTACTAAATAAGAGTTTTTTGTTTAGCCAAAGTTACTCATCAAGCACTGCTTTTAAGTGTTTAACAATGTAGTCTTGATCTAGTTTTTCTTGCTCTAAACGGTTTAGATTTGGTTGTTTTGATAATGCCTCTAAACAAGCTTTTTCATCTTCAGTTAAAGCAGGATCTTCAATAGAGGTAGACTCTTTTTCAGTAACTCTTTTAGCAAGGTGGTTTTCGTATTCTAAAGTTTGCAAATCCATCATCACAGAGGTTACTTTAGCTTGAGTATTCTTTCTAAAGTTAGAGAGAATGAAAAATCCCCAGGAATCTAAATCGCCCCAATAAATAATTTTCTTCTTAGAAAGTAGCCACTTTGCTTTTGACCAAGCCACATCATTACCACAACCAAAGATTACAGTGGTATTTAAAAGTTTAGGTAGCATCAAACCTGATTGCACATTTTCTACCACCAAGAGATTGTCTCCAGGTAGCGCTATATGCTCGAGATCAGAGGTTGAAACTTGGAAGTAATCAAAATCTTTAACTAGTCTTTCATCTAAAATTCTTACATGTGCAAAGTTTTTAGGCTTTTTACGCACGTTCAAGAAAGCCTCTAAATCATTGTCTTCTTCTGTACAAATTCCTACTGCTTTAAGGATAGTAAAGATAAGTTTTAAGTTACGCTCTAGAAACTTAGTATCCACTCCTTCAAGTGGCAATGCTCTAATATATAGATTTTTCCCCATTTCTCTTTTAAGTTGAGGTAAGGTTACAAGCAACAACTTAAAATCCTCAGCACTTAAATCGTCAAGTGAAAGGTATTTAATGAGTGGATATAAAGAGGACTTATCTTCAAGCTTAAAACAAGTTGCAAGAGAATCCACTCTATCTAGGAGTAAAGATACTTTTTTCCTATCGTCATTTTTGATGCACAAGAGCAACTCGTCAAAAGAGTTCACCACAAAGTAATTTGGAATTTGGCTACCATCTGCACCGCAAGCATAAACCTTTTGAGAGTATTCAATTAACTCTTGATGAGGATAGGCGTTATAACAGTGAATAAACTTTCCAAATGCATTAACGTCTTTTAAGATCTCTTGATTAGTAGGTGGTTTTAAAGCTACTTTAATTGGATATTCTCTTTGACATAATAACCTTTTGATAAGGTTATTAAGATTTGAGATCTCTGTTTTAGTTATTCTTTCGATAACTTCGTTTATAAGTAACATTTAAACCACTCTTACCTACTAATTAGCTTCAAGCTCAATTCCAAGCTCTTTAAAGTCACTTTCTTGCTTTTGCAAAAGTTGCTCATCATACTCTTGCCATGTAAGCTCACACATAGCACTGTTATGGGTATCAGCAGGCTTTTCAACAATCACAAGAGATCTTGCAAAGTCACGAGCTAGCTCAATATTCTTAAATGGCGTAATTAGATTTACATGTAGATTTAATTCTTTAAAGATCTTCAACACTCTCTTACTTACCTTATCAGAGGTATTAGAGAAAGCCTCATCTAAGAATACTGTTGCATAAGTTGGAATATCGCCATTGTCTGGAGTTAATACATAAGCCAAAGAAGCTGCTAACACAGAGCCTGCGAAAGCTTCTTTTTCACCACCAGATTTACCAGAGCTTGAGTTTAAGGTATCTTTAATGGTGCCTGTAGTCTTATCTAAAACATTAGCTAAGAACTTCATGCGAAGACGAGGATCTAAAATAGACTTTAGATCTTGAGCATTAGAATTTAGGGCATTGATTAAGATATTGATAACTTTTTCAATAGACTTATAGCGTCGCTCTGAATCAGTTTCATTGATTAGATTCATCACAGCTTTAGTACTTTGATTAAATTCTTTAATGGCAGGATTATCAATACGTTTAGGCTCAATTGACAAGTAAGTATTTTCACTAAATTCAGCCTTTTTGAGCACATTGTTAATAAGCTCAATTCTATCTTTAATAGAATCTAATTCTTGAGAGATCTTTTGTACGATACAAGCGACTGATTGAGTAACCTCGGTATTAAGTTTAGATTTAAACTCTTCTACAAGTTTTGGTAAGCCTTCTTGCTCAATTTGTTGTAAGTATTTTAAGTAATACTCATAAGCTTCAAATTCACTGCCCCAATCAATACACAGAGCTTCCCATTTCTCATAGAATTTAGCAATGATGTTACTGATTTTATTCTTTGCATCATTCATACGATTTGTAGCAACAGTTTCTTCTTGATAAAGACTGTTTCTAAAATCGCTCTTGTTAATATCTGTAAAGACGTTTTGATGAGTAAACTTAAGCTTCTTCATCATATCTTGAAGCAATAATTCAATATTAGCATCAAGGGTAACTGAAGGTTGTTTTGCTAAAGCTTCAAGCTTGCTTTGAAGATCTTTAATAGCTAAATCAACGTTATTGATAGCAATCATAAGCTTAGTAACTCTATCTTCAGCTTGCTTTAAGACTTTTTCACTAAGCTCACACTGCTCTTTTAATTTAGCAATAGAGCTGTCATGAATAAGGATGTCATATTGCTCTTGTAGAGAGATAATTTGCTCTTTTACAGAGCGAATATCTATCTTAGAAAATGAATCGATGCTCTTTAAGCTATATTCAATAATGCTAATTTTTTCTTGAACACTATCTCTTTTAGCGTTGGCAACTTTTACTTTGTCGTTAACTGCTGTAAGTTGCTTTTGAAGCTCACTAAGCTTTTTATTTAAGTTCTGAAGTTTATCCTCATTAGAAAAGCCAATACACCAAGAGGAAGGATCATTTACTAAAGTTAAGTCTTTCTTTTCAAAAAAGCCTTTGTTCTTATGAATAAGACCTTCTTTAGTCATTGAAAATTCAGTGACATTAAGCTTATCAACACTATCAACACAGCATAAGTCGTAGTTATTTAAATGCTGTTTTAAAAACGGTGTAAACTCATGTTTTTTAAAGTTCAGCTTAGTTAAAAAGCCATCATTACCAAAGGTTGTAAAACCTGGGGCTACATCTTTTACAACCTGAACTCTCACATGCACACCAGTGTGTCTTGCGTTTAACCACTTTGTAATAAGCTCATAGTCATTTTTAGACACTAAAAGGGTTTGTCTAAGACCACCTAAAGCTCTTTCAATTGCACCTTGCCAGGATGATTCAGACTCTTTAACTTCAATAAGCTCTGCAATATAAGCTAAGTGATTTACGTTAATGTTAAGAGATGAAGCTAAATCCTCTCTTAATCTTTGATACTTGAAGGACAAATTAGAGCCACGGTGTTTTTGTAAACTCTCAATTTCATCTTTTACCACAAGCTTATCAGCTTCAAATTTTTTACCTTCTAGAGCAATATTGATCACTTGATCTTCAAGCTCTTGTTTTTGAGATGCTAAATCCTCTTTAAGCTTATCAGCATCACTCTTGCTTTGATAGAATTCTTCTTGAGTAGTAACTGTAGGTAAGCCTAAATTTTTTAAGATGCTGTTATAGTCAGAAGCATTCTTCTCAACTAGGGCAAGCTCTTTTTGCTTAGCTCCAATTTCATTTTCTAATACTTTAGTCTTATCGCCACCATTAGCACCTAAAGCGGTAAGATTTTGCTCATGAGTACGTTTTGCATCTATTAGACGATTATCCTCATCTTTCTTTTGAGCTTCTAAATTACCTAATTCAAACTGCTTTTCTTTTAAAGAGCCTTGATAGTAGTCTTTTGCATAGCGGTTAACAAAAGGCTCTAAGCCCTCAATTGCTCTTTCATAATCTAAACACAGTTTTTGGTATTTAGTAAATTTTGTAGTTTGCTCTGGAAGATCTTTTAAATACTCTTCTTGCTTTTGAGCCTCTTTTAAACGCTCGTGAATATTTTTAAGATCATCAAATTGCTTGATAGTATTTATAGCATCTTCTTTTACAGAGCCTGGCTCTAACACTAAGGTTCTAATTAGGTTAGTTAAATCGTCAATCTTTTTTAAACCTAAAGCTCTACCTAATAAGGCAGGTGCATTTTGGTTATCCATATGTAAGCGATGCCTAAAATGAGTTTCATACTCACTAAAGTTATCATCACAAACAGCACAACCTTCTATTGCTTTTAGGTACTCTTTTAAAGGTCTTACATCAAAGTTTTTAAATCTAAATAACAGCTCTTTTACATCGACATCCACAGGACATACACTGTAAATCTTTTTAACATCACTGTAAGCAGTGGAGTCTGAGTTGATGTAGAAAATACCTAACAAAGCTACTTGCTGTTTTGAGGCGGTATACTCATATAAAGCTTTAATCACCGTTACTACAGCCTGCTCACGCAAGTTTCTTGAAGTTTGATTACCTTCATCATCAACCATGCTACCAAAGCTTCCACGGATGTAGCTTACAAGATTACGATCATTCTTTTTCTCTTGAGCTGCAGCTAAGTTATAAGACACTCTTGATGCTGGTCTTAACAAAGTCATTAAAGCATCAATAATAGTAGATTTACCAGAGCCGTTTTCACCAGTAATTAAGGTGCCTTCAGGATCGATATTTAAGGTGTGCAAGCCATTGAATGAGCCCCAGTTATATACAGTAACTTTGCTAAGCTTTACCTGATCTACTTCATCATAAGAAAACAATAACTCACCTTGCTTACTCATTATCTGCATCCTCACTGCCAACTACGGTTCCGTTTACTTTTCTAAATTCTTCTAAAAGCTCATTTAACTTATTTAAATCCACCACAAATCTAATCAAAGGTAAGATTAAGAAACGGTCATTGTCCTCTGAAGGTAATCTCTTTAATAGATGATATTCGCACAAATCTCGCAGTGCACCATTTAGCTTTTGCTGATCTTTTCTATCAGATACAGAGATATTCATGTATGGTAGTAAAGCATTTTTAATGTAATCAATATCAATTACAATGGAGCTTTCACCTTGAGAAAAACGCTCTTGATAGTACTTACGCAAGATTAAAATCAGAATAGATTTAAAAGGAGTTAACACTGACTTGTTAATTAAGAACTTATCCTCAACAAAAGCTTCACTTTCAGGATCTAGTTGAGCTTCATCCTCTGCATCAGCAATTTCATCCTCGCGATTAAGGTTTTTAATATAGGCAAGACCGATATCAGGATCTACTACAAGCTCAATATTGATATTTCTAAGATAGCTTCTAATAAAATCCTCATTTTCCTTTTTACGAAGTAATTTGTATTGCAAAGAATCTAATTCAAACTGCACACTACCAGTTTTTAAAAGATCGACAATGATATTTCTAACTTTTGCATCAGCTTCTTTAACTAAGTTTTGATTGTCACTCTCTAATAATATTTCGTTTTCGATGCTCATTATTTATCCTCACTGTCGCGTAGCATTTGGCTTGATAGAATGATTTTTGGAAGGCGAATTTTTAAAGAGCCTTTATGTTGAGAGATGTTTTTAACAATAATTTCTTCTTGTTCTAAAATTGGATCTTTATTAAGTTCTCTTGCAACTCTAACAAAAGCAACCACCTCATCTAATCCATACTTAAGTTGAGTCCTTTCGATGATGCTTCCCACACTCAAGGATGAGGCATTACCTAAGATCTTCTTAATAGTATTTTTTACATCACTTAATTTAACGGTATCAATCTGTTTTAGAATTTCAGATCTGATAACTTTAGAATTCTCATGCTCTACAAACTCACCAAGTTTTGCTTCTTTTGGAGCCACCTTAATGGCATTTTTTAAAGCCTCTACTGAAAATACTTTTACATTACCCTTTTCAAGCGTGGTTTCAAGTAATTTTGTATATAAGTTAAGACCAGTATCTTTAAGTTTGACAGCTTCTTTTTCAAGTTTAGAGATGGTTTTTGTAAGTAAACGATTCTCTTTAAACTCTGAGCTTTCAAGATATGCTCTTAAATTAGCATCAATTTGAGCTCTTACTTTTCTTACTCTATCGCACTCGTTTACAAGAATATCGATAAAGCTGTGAAGAAACTTCTGTTGCTTTTTATCAAGATGCTTTGCTATAGGTTTATCAAGAATAAAGTCAATTTGAGAATTAAACTCGTCACGAAGCTTGGCTTGGCATAATAGCTTAAAGAAATCCTCGTAAGCTGCGCCATAATCAGTTTTACGTTGTATAGCTTCTTCTTTTAGGACATCTTTAATCAACTTACCTTTTGAAGCTTCATCGTTAATCATTTTGACACGAATGTTTTGGGCAATTTCAAAAGTTTCTTCTTCAAGACGTCTAAAGTCATTTGGAATACGATTTGCTAAATCATAAATAGTTCTTATCTTTTCCTTTTGACGTGTAGTAGACAATTTAGCTAAATCGCCTTTACTGATGGCAGCTCTTTCTTTTTCAAGCTCTTTAATTTGTCTGTCAACTTCCTGAAGACGTAATCTCTTATCAGTGGTTAATTGCACGAATAGCTCGTGCACCTGATCCTGAAGAATTTGTAAGTGAGTAGCTGAAGTTGAAACTATTTTTGCATCTAGTTTGTCAGCAAATTCAATAGCCTTTTGAGCTGCATCAGTTAAGTAGATTTTATTGTTTAGCTCTTTAATCCAACCTTTAGTTGGATTCATCCAATCATTTAGATAATCTTTAGCACTTTGCAACTGTAAAGACTCATCCTTAGCTTTTAGAGATGAGAGAAATTCTTTTAAACAAGCACGAGCTTGATCGTAATCCACCTCTCTTGCATTAGCAAAAAGGTTCTTTAAAAAAGCTAAGATCATAGGAGCAGAATCTGCTCTTAACAATCTCCAGGTTTTATTTATCTCAAGTAAGTTACTAAACCTTGAGTAATCAGACTGAAAATCCATATTAAATTTTACAAAGCAATAATTAAAGCCAAACAAAATCGGAGTAAATTATAACCGACAAATGCGATTTTTTAGCAGATATTTGGAGATAATATGTCAATAATTACTAAGCTTTCTAAGTACTTTTTAAAGAAGTCTTTAAATAGGCAAAATCTTGATGAAGATCTTTTAGACAAGTTAAATGACGATTGCATAGACTCTCTAGAGCAATTGCTTTTAGATAAAGAAAGCTTGTCCTCAAAGAGTCTATATAAGATTGTGTTTAGATGCAAAAGGCAGATCTTTGCTTAATTAAAAAAAGTAATAGATGATTATGTGTCCTACAGCTAAAGCATAGAGACCTGCAAACACGTCATCTATCATCACACCTAAACCACCACCTATCTTTTTATCAAAGTAATTGATAGGAAATGGTTTTAACACATCAAAAAATCTAAATAGCACAAAAGCTAAAAAGGTTAAATAGAGATTACTTGGAAATAAAAAGACACTGATAAACATGCCACAGAATTCGTCGATAACGATAGCGCTGTTATCATGCATTCCAAGATCTTTTTCGCAAATTGAAGATGCTATAGTACCTAAAATAAAGGTAAAAATAATCACACCTAGAGCGATATACCAAGGCGCAAAAACAAGTAGCATGCAAATTGGTAGTGCTGCAAGAGAACCATAAGTTCCAGGAGCTTTTGGTAATAAACCAGAGCCAAAACCTAAGGCAATAAAGTGCCAAGGATTTTTAAGGCTTACATTTTTTAAAAATGATCTGTCGTGTTTATCCATGATATCAAATAACTGACACTCCAACGGCTAAAGCACGTTGGGTTCTTATATACATTCACTTCCAAATATACTCTAAAGCATATAAGACTAATGAAATTCTATAAGACTTTCACTACCAAAGATACTTCTGTATCCATT
>Ga0256404_1002473_pt1 | contig 40845 bp, 38 predicted proteins | sample RumenRJG_01DNA_FD_185990 | JGI IMG/M metagenome (GOLD analysis project Ga0256404, IMG submission 185990) | Bovine rumen microbial communities from Lethbridge, Alberta, Canada - RJG_01 | ecosystem: Host-associated > Mammals > Digestive system > Stomach > Rumen | place: Canada: Alberta | collected... | reverse complement strand
AAGGTAGAGTGTAACGTGAGGTAAATTCGCTGTATTATAGCGAGTGAGGTAAATACTATAATACGATTATGACTTTGGTACGAGGATAGGGGCTAAAAGACCTACATTTTGATGCGTAACTGCTAAAGTACCTTTATGGTATTTATCCTTTTTTTTCATATCTGATATAATCTTGTAAATTGTGTTAAATAGAATTTAGAGCCTTCAATATGTTTGAAAATCTTACCCAAAGACTTAATCGAACCCTAAAAAATTTAAGTGGCAAAGGCCGTATCACAGAAGATAACATCAAGGATACTCTTCGTGAGGTAAGAACAGCTTTACTTGAAGCTGACGTTGCTTTGCCTGTTGTTAAAGCTTTTACCCAAAGAGTAAAAGAGAGAACTTTAGGTTTAGAGGTAAGCCAAAGTTTAACTCCAGGTCAGGAATTTATTAAAGCTGTTCATGCTGAGTTAGTAGAGACCATGGGTGGTGATACCTGTGAGATTAACTTAGCTCATCAGCCACCAGCTGTAATTTTATTAGCAGGTTTACAAGGTGCTGGTAAAACCACCACTGCAGCTAAGCTTGCTTTATATCTAAAAGAGCGTCTTAACAAGAAAGTCTTGCTCTGCTCTGTAGATACTTACAGACCTGCAGCTATGGATCAGTTAAAGACCTTAGCTCAAGATATCAGCGTTGATAACTACCCATCTGATCCTAAGCATACTCCAGATGAGATTGCAGCAGCTGCTTTACAAATGGGTAAGTTAAAAGCTTACGATGTAGTGATTGTTGATACTGCAGGTAGACTTGCAGTTGATGAAGAAATGATGGATGAAGTAAAGCGCTTGCACAAACTTCTTGATCCTATTGAAACTTTCTTCGTAGTTGATGCTATGACAGGTCAAGATGCAGCTAACACTGCTAAAGCCTTTAATGATGCACTACCTCTAACAGGTGTGATCTTAACTAAAGCTGATGGTGATGCTCGTGGCGGTGCTGCTTTATCTGTAAAAGAAATTACAGGTAAACCAATTAAATTTATCGGTATGGGCGAAAAGGTTGTAGCTCTAGAGCCTTTCCACCCAGATAGAATCGCTTCAAGAATTCTTGATATGGGTGATGTGTTATCCCTAATCGAGGATTTACAACGTAATACTGACGTTGAGCAAGCTAAAAAGATGGCTCAAAAGTTAAAGTCAGGTCAAGGTTTTACTTTTGATGACTTTAAAGATCAAATCGCTCAAATGAAAAAAATGGGTGGTATGACAGGCTTGTTAGATAAACTTCCAGGTATGGGCGGTTTAACTGATCAAATTAAAGATAAAGTTAATGACAAATCCATAGCTCATATGGAAGCTATCATTAACTCTATGACTAAAAAAGAGCGCGCAAACCCTGACATCATTAAAGGCTCAAGAAAGAGAAGAATTGCAGCCGGTGCTGGTGTCGATGTCCATGAAGTAAATGTACTTTTACGTCAGTTTGATATGATGCAAAAGATGATGAAGAAAATGGGCAAAGGTGGCATCCGTAAAATGGCAGGTGCCATGAAAGGCATGATGGGTGCTATGGGTGGCATGGGCGGTATGGGACCTATGGGGGCCTTTGGCAATATGTTCAAACGCTAATCTTTAAAGTCCCCATTGCACTCTCTAAAAGCAATGGGGATTTATCCTTATTTTTATCCAATCTTTTCACATTCTTAATGTAATCTATCTCTAAATTTAGCAATTTTTACCTAGAATATTCGGCAAAAACTTATATGCTTATAGTTAAAGCATAGTATTTTACGGTGAAGATATATGGGCGAAGTAATTAACAATCAAGAACAGAATGAAGTTGCCTTTAAAGATTCAGTAGGCTTTAAATTCTCATTACCAATCCTTGTAAGTGTAACCTTAATCTTAGCTATTATCGCTGCAATTGTTTACTACAGCATTACATCTATTGTTGAAAAGGAAGTGGTAAATAAGCAATTACCTAACGCTAGCTCCTTAGTTGCTAATAAGGTTATCAATTATATTGAGCCATACATAGGCCACTCTATAACTTTAGCTGAGGATACCTATTTCCAACAATGGATTGCTAATAAAGAGCCTGAAGATGGAATTGCAACCTATAGAGATTCTGTAGAGCACATGGTGAAAAAGTATGATCTTCATGATGTGTTTTATGCTTCTATGGTGTCTAATTACTATTATTCAGATGGTGTTAAGGCTTCACCTTTAAATCCTGATGGAGAGGACTCCTGGCTTCCTGAAACCTTAAAACTTCCATATACCTGTCCATTAAATGTTGATTTTGACAGAATGGATGAGAAGACTTTAACCGTATTTGTTAACTGTAAAGTTTTTGATAGAAAGAATAACCATGTTGGTATTACCGGTGTAGCTGTAAAAATCAACAATGTGTTAGATTTTATCAATAGCATGAAATTAGGTAAGACAGGCTCATTCATTGCTACAAACGATCAAGGTGTGATCTTATTACACAAAACCAGAGAGCTTATCTTAAAAGCTAAGTTGTCAGAGATAAATGCTCCTTTAGCTAAAGCTATCGCATCTATGTCAGATAAGGATAAAGTAAGTTCTTATGTTGATGCTGACGGTAACGAGCAATTTATCGTAGTAGATAAGATCCCACAATATGGTTGGAATATTATCGGTACTGTACCTAAAGCAGAATTATACGAAACTCGTAATACTGTGATGGTAGTGATGCTAATTGCTCTTATTGTTTCACTAGCTATCGTAAGTGCTATTTCCTTGTATATTTCTAACAAGTTAAAGCGCAGATTAAATACCATCAGAAAGAATTTACAGAACTTCTTTAAATATCTTGCTCATGAAGTTTCAGATGTGCAGATGACAAGACCAAAAGGTCATGATGAAACTGCTTTAGTTGCAAGACAATTATGTGGTGGTGTAGATAAGATTAAGGATGATATCGTAACCGATCAATCTTGCATCAAGCAAACCCGTGAGGTTCTAAAATCCTTAAATAATGGTGAACTTGATTTTAGAGTAGACTCAACTAGTTCAAATCGCTACCTAAATCAGGTTATTTCCCTAGTAAATGAGTCTATTGAAAACATTTCTAAGGTATTCAATAAAGTAAATGATACTTTATCCTCCTTTACTCATAACGACTTTACTGCTCGTTCAGAATTAGATGGCATGCAAGGACGTTTCCTTGAGGTTCTAAATGGTATCAATCAGTTAGGCTCTGCTATGTGTAATGTGCTCTCTGAGCAAAAAGTAATGTCAGATGAGCTTGCTACTAAGTCAAAACAACAATTAGACTCTATTAAGGTTGTAAACTCTGCAATTCAAGAGCAGTTAGAATCTATTGAACACTCTCAAAATGCTGTAAGAAGCATTACAGATGCTAATGAGTCTGTAAAGAATGGTACTCACCAGATTGAATCTAACGCAAACGAGATCCAAAAGGTGGTTGAAATTATTAAAGATATCGCAGGTCAAACTAACTTACTAGCTTTAAATGCAGCTATTGAAGCTGCTCGTGCAGGTGAAGCAGGTAAAGGCTTTGCGGTGGTAGCAGATGAAGTTCGTTCTTTATCAATTTCAACTCAGAAATCCCTAGAGGATATTGTTAATATCTCTAACAATCTTTTGAGCAACATCGAAGCTTTAAGTGCTGCAGTGGATGTTCAAATCAATGCAATTACTGATATTGAAAAATCCTCAGAGCTTGTAAGAGAAAAGAGCACCACCAATCAGCAATTGATTGATGATTCAATTCAAATTAGTAGTCAATTAGGTGATTTAGCCGCTAAGATTAGCTACGAAGTTGATTCAAAGAAATTCTCTTAAAAGTAAATAGTAAGGCACTAGTATCTAGTGCCTTACTATTAAATTCAAGCCAAAATATTCTCTAACTTTTTATTTAATACCTTCATAAATTTCTAAAGATACATTTTATAAAACATAGATAAAACAATAGGTTCCATAAGAAAAACAGAGAATTAACTTACAATTAGTTAAAAAGACTCTGCTCCCTCCTTGTAATTTATTAAATTTAGTGTAAAATAATGCAACTGTTTTTGTAAGTTGATGAATTTTTATTAATTCATCAGGATTTTTATTTTTATATAGGTACTAGCGAAATGGTAGTCATTCGTTTACGTCGTTTAGGCGCTAAAAAACGTCCTTTCTATCACGTTATTGTTGCTGACAAGCGCTTTGCAGCAACTGGCCGTTTCATCGAGCAAGTTGGTATTTACAACCCAATCGCACGCGGCAAAGAAATCCGTCTACGTTTAGACTTAGAGAGCATCAATGCATGGATTGCAAAGGGTGCACAACCTTCAGACCGTGTAAAGCGTCTTCTATGGGAAGCTGAGCAAGGCGAAGAAGCTATTTTAAAAGCAAAAGCTGATAAGCACGATGCTGCTGTTGCAGCAAAGAAAGCTGCAGCTGAAGCAAAAGCTAAGGCTGAGGCTGAAGCAGCTGCTGCAGAGTCTGCAGAGGCTTAATTCCTGCTTATGGCAGATACACCGCGTCCAATGGGAGCCCTAGGCTCTTCATTTGGAGTAAAAGGATGGATGAAAGTTCGTTCTTTTACGAGCCAACCTGAGAACCTTTTTGACTACTCGCCATGGTTTATACGTCAGCGCGGGATGGAATGGCGCGAGGTTCAGGTTGAAGAATATAAGCCACATGGTAACGATTTTATCGTTAAGTTAAATGTGGCATCAACTCCTGAGGAGGCGAAAGCTTATGCAGGAGCTGAGATAGGGATCAGGCGTTCAAGCCTGCCACCTGTACCTGAAGGTACTGTATATCTTGCAGATTTAGTTGGTTTCAAGGTAATAGGACTTGAAGGTGTAATGCTCGGTAATGTATCGAGAATTAGGGATTATGGAGCGACTCCTATTTTAGAAGTTTCTCCCTCTGACCACCTGGCTAAGGAACGTACAGAAGATTTTCTAATTCCTTATGTCGTGGGCCCAATTGTTAAAGCAGTTGATCTCGAAGCTAAGACAATTGAGGTTGAGTGGGGCGTAGATTACTAACCATGTATTTTGGTGTTGTTACGCTCTTTCCTGAGATGTTTGACGCTGTCACTAAATCAGGAGTAACTAGACGAGCTTGTGAAAACGGACTGATTAAAGTCGAGTGTTTCAATCCTCGTGATTATACTCTTGATAAGTTTCACAACGTGGATGACAAGCCATACGGTGGCGGTCCAGGTATGTTGATGCAAGTACAGCCTTTGCGTGATGCAATTCATGCAGCTAAAGCTCAAGCACCTGAAGGAACAAAGGTAGTTTGTTTATCACCTCAAGGTAAACAACTTGATCACTCTCTGGTCACTAAATTCCACAGTTGGGGCTCAATGATCTTAGTAGCTGGACGCTATGAGGGTATTGACGAGCGCGTCCTTCAGACTGAAGTCGATCTGGAGGTTTCAATCGGTGACTACGTCCTATCGGGGGGTGAACTTCCTGCTATGTGTATCATCGATGCCGTTTCAAGAATGGTTCCTGGAGTGCTTGGAAACATTCAGAACGCTAATGAAGATTGTTTTGCAAAAGGATTACTCCATTTTCCTCAGTACACACGTCCTGAGGTGATTGATGGACTTGAAGTTCCAAAGATCTTAATGAGTGGTGATCACGCAAAGATCCGTAACTGGCGTTTAAAGCAATGTCTTGGCAGAACTTATGAAAGACGCCCTGACTTGCTAGAGCACCGTGAGTTAGATAAGCTTGAGAAGAAATTACTTCAAGAATATCTAGAAGAGCACGGTCTTAATTAAAGGTTTTTGTTTTTACTTAATGGTAGGTATTTCAAAATGGCTAGCAACCCAATTATTGATCAGCTAGAGAAAGAGCAAATTCGTACTGATATCCCTGAGTTCAACCCAGGTGATACCGTTCGTGTTGAGGTTAAGGTTGTTGAAGGCGACAAGAGCCGTTTACAGGCTTTTGAGGGTAACGTTATTGCTAAGCGTAACCGTGGCTTAAACTCATCTTTCACTGTTCGTAAGATTTCATCAGGCGAAGGTGTTGAGCGTGTATTCCAAACTCACTCACCTCTAATCGCTTCTATCAAAGTTACCCGTCGTGGTGACGTACGTCGTGCTAAATTATACTACTTACGTGACCGTACCGGTAAAGCTGCACGTATTCGTGAGAAGATCAACTAATCAGAGCATTAGTTATTTTCAAAAAGAAAACCCAGCGTGCGCTGGGTTTTTTGTAACCTTTCAAAAGCTTAAGGCTTCATGTAATGAGTTCCTTTAGCAATTCCTAAGACGCCAGAGCGAACTACCTCAACTACTTCAGCAAGCTTACATAGAGTTTGAATAAAGTTGTCAGTCTCACTTGAGGTACCAACATATTCAAGAGTAAAGATCTCAGCGTTTACATCAATGATTTTTGCACTGAAGATATCAGCTAAGCCTTTAACCTCATCACGTACGTTACGGTTAGGTGTATTTACCTTAACTAATACCATTTCACGCTCGATACCGCCTTCTGCTTCTTCAAAGAGGGCTGATACTCTAAATACACAAACTAGTTTGTGTAATTGCTTGGTGATTTGCTCAGCTTCATCCTTCTCACCTGTAGTTAAAATAGTACAGCGTGATAGGGTAGGATCGTCAGTTGGAGCTACAGTTAAGCTATCAATGTTATAACCACGCTGAGAGAATAAACCCACAACACGTGATAAAGCTCCAGCTTCGTTCTCAATTAAAATTGAAATTACGTGTCTCATTTATTTCTCCTCGTCATTTAACATCATATCAACCATAGAGCCATTAGCTCTAAGCCAAGGCATTACCTTAGTATTAGTATCAGTAATTACATCTACTAGAGTAAAGTTGTCTTTATCAAGTAGGATCTTCTTAAAATCTTCCTCAAGATTTGCATCGTCAGTGATTTGAATACCCTTCAAATCATAAGCTTCTACAAGTTTCACAAAGTTTGGATTACCATCTAGGTTTGTAGCACTGTATCTTTCATGGTAGAACACAGTTTGGAACTGACGAACCATACCTAATACAGAGTTATCTAGGATAAATACCTTAACAGGTAACTTGTATTTCTTAACGATAGCAAGCTCTTGCATATTCATTTGGAAAGAGCCATCACCTGAGATACAGATTACACAATCGTGTGGATTTGCAAATTGTGCGCCTATAGCAGCAGGGAAACCTAATCCCATGGTACCTAATCCACCAGAGGTAATAAAATGTCTTGGTTGCTCAAATTTGAAGTATTGAGCGGTAAACATCTGGTGCTGACCTACGTCAGTTGTAACATATGGGTTAATACCTAACTCATGGCAAACTTTAGATAGTGTTTGAATAACTTCCTGTGGTCTTATGATGCCATCTTTTTTACGGAAGTCTAAGCAATGCTTTTGCTTGAAGACATTAATTTTATCCCACCACAAGTTAATGTCGGCATTTGGTTTACCATCAACTTCTTTTAACTCTGTAAGAATTTGGGTAAGTACTGTTTTAGCATCACCTACGATAGGAATATTTGCTGTTACAGTCTTTGAAATAGAAGCAGGATCAACATCAATATGAATGATGGTAGCGTTAGGGCAGAACTTTGATACTTTATTTGTAGCTCTATCTGCAAAACGAGTACCTACAGCAAAGATTAAATCAGAGTTATGCATGGTTTCATTAGCTTCATATAAGCCATGCATACCTAGCATACCTAGGTATTGAGGATCTGAAGCTGGGTAGCCTGAGATACCCATTAAAGTAGATACTACAGGTAGATTTAAGCTTTTTGCAATTTGTAAAACCTCAGCGCTAGCCTCTCCTTGGACTACACCACCACCTATTAGCATTACAGGTTGCTTTGCTTTTAGTAATTCAGTAACTGCACGTTTAATCTGACCTTTATGACCAAAAATGGTTGGATTATAAGATCTTATATGAACATCAGATTTATTGTCGTAATCAAATAAGTAAGCTCTGTTTTGACAATTCTTTGGAATATCAACAACTACAGGTCCTTTTCTGCCTGTTGAAGCAATATAAAATGCTTTACGAATGTTGATAGCGATGTCTTCAGGTTTCTTACATAAGAAAGAGTACTTTACTACAGGTCTTGTAACACCCATAGTATCCACTTCCTGGAAGGCATCTGTACCAATTAAATCGGTGCTTACTTGTCCTGTGATCAACACTAAAGGAATTGAATCACCATAAGCAGTAGCTAAAGCTGTCACGGTATTAGTTGCACCAGGACCAGAGGTTACAATAGAGACACCGACTTTACCTGTTGATCTTGCATAACCGTCAGCCATGTGCACTGCACCTTGCTCGTGACGAGCAAGAGTGTGAACAATCTTTTTTGAATCGTATAATTCGTCGTAGATATCGGTAACAGCAGCTCCTGGGTAACCAAAGATTCTAGTTACACCAAGATCTTCTAATACACGAACTACTTGTTGAGCGCCGTTTAATTTTTCCATGATACTTCTGTGTTAATTACATTTAGATTGTTTAATTTTACAACAAAAGCTGTAAATATAAATAAAAGCTACAAGCTAATTTTAATTAGACAATCTGATTGCAGACATCAATTCTAGTTTTAATAAATGGTGTTAGTGCAACATGGTGATTTTCAAATTGCTCGAGCAATTCAAGTGCGGTATGTTGCTTTCTAAAATTAAGCTCTAAAGGTCTTAATGGGATCATCTGCAGGAAGTTAATGGTCTTATCCTCAAGAGTTAAACTTTGAGCTTCTACAGGGTATTCACCAATAGCAGTTAACATCACACCATTAAAAGCTGTAGCTTTTGAAAAACTTCTATCATTTTCAAAACAGTAACCAAAACCCACAAATTTGTCTTGATAGATGATGTTTTCAATTACTTCTTTGAACATAGAGATTTCAAAAGGAACTTCAGTAGGATCGTGAGTTTGAAAGTCTTTATCTAAAGGGAAACACAACTCAAGATCTTCAACTTGGTTATCTTCATTTAGTTGATTTTTTGAAGATAAGCCTACTGTTACCATCATGTTAAAGTCATATTCTGCATTTGGTCTTATGACGTATAACTTTACTTGACCTACTTTTGCAAAGTAGGTTGGCACTCCCCCAAAATTCTCTTCATAGTGCTTTAAGATTTTTGCCTCTATCTCTTCACTACAACCTTTAAAATTAGCTACTTTTTGATTTTTTAGAGCTAATTGCTTGTAGATCATAAGATTATTTAACAATCTAGGATCGCTTGCTGGTACAAATTTTAAAGCTTGTTCAAATCTGACTAAGCTGTCATTGATTAAACCTTGATTAAAGAGAATACAACCTTGATAGAACTGGTAATAAGCATTCTCATGTCCTTCTTTACTAAATTTATCTAGTAGGGTCTGAGCTTTAGATAATAGAGTATAAGGATCCCCTGATTGTCTTGCTACATTGATATAAGTACGAACAAGTTGCAAACATAACTCAAAATCAAGCTCACTGTTTTCAAGTAAACAGATCACTTTAAATAAGTCACCTTCTTTGTAAAGGTTATTTATTTCTTCAAGTAAGTTATTTTTATAGGTTAAAAAATCGTCAGCCATAGTTTTTCTCACAAAAAAGCCTCGGTTTACCGAGGCTTTTGTAAAAGTATTTTGCTTTAAGAATGTAGGGAATGCTCGCCTCTGAAAATTCCACATACACCAGAGCGCACCGTTTCAATCACTTCAGCTTGTTCTGCTACAGCCTTTAAGAAGCGATCTACTTCAAAGGAGGTATCCACAAACTGTAAGATATAAAGCTCTGGAGTGATATCAACAATTTGTGCCTTAAAGATATCACATAAAGTCTTAATCTCTTCACGTTGAGTGTGACCTACAGCTTGTACTTTCACAAATAAAATCTCACGCTCAACAATACCTACAGAGTCATCTTGTTGAGAGGATACTTTAATTACGTTTACAAGCTTGTGTAGTTGCTTAGTAATTCTTTCAACTACACTGCCATCACCTTCTGTAAGAATGGTAATTCTTGAGAGAGTCTTATCCTCAGTTGGAGCTGCAGTAATATTCTCAATATTGTAGCCACGCTGTGAGAATAGACCTACTACTCTAGATAGAGCACCTACTTCGTTTTCAAGCAGAATTGATATGATCTGTCTCATCTTAATCCTCACTTAAAAACATATCAGACATGCTACCGCCACCTTGTTGCATTGGTAATACTTTAGCATCAGTATTACATGCAATATCCACAATAACTAGCTTGTCTTTCATAGCTAAAGCTTTTTCAATTGCCCCATCAAGATCTTTAGGGGATGTAACCTTAATACCCTCATGACCGTAAGCTTTAGCTAAAGCTACGAAGTCTGGGTTGTAGTTTAGGTTAGTAGAGCTAATGTGTCCTTTGTAGAACATACGTTGCCACTGTCTTACCATACCTAAAGTAGAGTTATCTAAGATAAAGATCTTAATTGGTAAGTCGTACTCTAAGCAGGTAGATAACTCCTGAATATTCATTTGGAAAGAGCCATCACCTGTAAATAGGCAAACAGTACTATCAGGATTACCTACAGCAGCACCAATAGCAGCAGGGAAACCATAACCCATAGTACCTAAGCCACCAGAGGTTAAAAGCTTACGAGGCTCATCAAACTTGTAATATAAAGCTGTAAACATCTGATGCTGACCTACGTCTGTTGCAATGATAGCTTTACCATTAGTTGCTTTATAAACTGCTTCAATGATCTCTTGAGGTTGAATTAGAGTGTCATTCTTTGCATAGTTTAGACAATCAATATGTCTCCACTTAGCAATTTCAGCCCACCAAGTCTTTAAAGCTTCATTCTCGTGTAAATCAAACTCATCAAAAGCTTCAATGAATTGATTTAAAACTGTCTTAGCATCACCTACGATAGGGATATCAGCAGTTACAGTCTTTGAAATAGAAGCAGGATCGATATCAATATGAATAATCTTAGCAGCTGGGCAGAATTTTGATAAGTTGTTAGTTACACGATCATCAAAACGGCAACCTACGGCAAATACAACATCTGCTTTATCCATGGCATTATTTGCTTCATAAGTACCATGCATACCAAGCATACCTAAGAATTGTTTATCTGTTGATGGATAAACACCTAAACCCATTAGAGTGGAGGTTACAGGTAAATTAAATCTGTGAGCAATAGCTCTTACCTCATCGATGGCACCTGACAATTGAGCACCACCACCTACTAGCATAATAGGTCTTAATGAATCAGCAAGTAGTTTAGCTGCACGCTTTACTTGACCACGGTGACCTTGCTTAGTTGGATTGTAAGAACGTAATCTTACAGGACCTTCTTGCTCAGGATACTCAAATCTTAAAGATGGTCTTACGCAGTCTTTTGGAATATCTACGACAACAGGACCAGGTCTTCCTGAGGAGGCTAAATAGAAAGCTTGGCGAATATACTTTGGAATATCTAAAGCGCACTGACATAGATAAGAGTGCTTAACAATAGGTCTTGTAATACCTACAGTATCCACTTCCTGGAAAGCATCAGAGCCAATTAAAGGAGTTCCTACCTGGCCTGTTAAAATGACCATAGGAATAGAATCCATGTAAGCAGTTGCAATAGCAGTTACAGTGTTAGTTGCACCAGGACCTGAGGTCACTAAGCATACACCTACTTTGCCAGTAGAACGGGCATAGCCGTCTGCAGCATGAGCCACACCTTGCTCGTGGCGACCTAAAATGTGCTTAATCTTTGTAGACTCTAATAAGGCATCATAAATATCTAAGACGGCGCCGCCTGGATATCCAAACAAATGATCAACACCTAAGTCTTCAAGGGTACGCACTACCATTTGTGCGCCAGACATCATGGTCATGAATTTCTCCTATAATAACTAATTGGCCTTTTTAGGTTTTGGCCAAAACCTGTTAGGTACATCTTGTACCCATTTTTCAAATTCTTCAGGAAAATCTTTCTTTAATCTTGGCTCATCTAATAGCATGGTAAAACCATAAGCAAAGATTAACATCCCTAAAGGAACGATTAAAGTTAATACTGAATTTATAGCACAACAAAGACCTAAATAAAACAGTACTAAGCCCATATGCATTGGATTTCTGCACATGCTGTAAGGTCCTGTAGTAACTAGGTGAACAGTTTGATTAGATAAATGTACTTTACCTACCACAATTGCGCCACCTTTACCTTTGGTGATTAGTTCATAATTAGACCATATTACAAAGAATAATCCAACCCCAGAGCAAATTGCTCCAAAGATGGGGGTAGCAATATTGTTTGGCATAAAGTCATAAGGACAAAAATATGCTAAAACAAAGATAGCTAAAGGCCCTAAGATAAAAAAGATAGAACTACCAAAGATATAAGCTACAACATTCCTTAAGGTAAACATTATTGAGCCTCTTTTAATAACTCATCTAGCACAAATAATGGGTGGTTTGCTCTTTTACCTTCCATTCTTAATACTTGAGAACGGCAGCTAAAGCCAGTGATTAAGCAATGGTTAAAGTCACGCTTTTGAATTTCACCTTTCCAGTTCTTTTCATAAACAGCGTAGGTTTCATCATGGTTTTTAGCAATATGACCAAATAAACCTGCCATACCACAGCAAGCAACATTGATAGGGATTAGATTTAATCCAAACTTATTCATTAAATTCTGCCACATAATAGGAGCTGGAGTTACTAAAGCTCTTTCAGTGCAGTGAGTAAATAAGTAATAAGGCTCTTTGAATTTATCGCTATTAGCTTTAGCTAATACTTTTGCTTTGATTTTCTCAAAGTTATCTTCAAACTTTTGAGTACCAAATTGCTTAGTTAACCACTCTTCTGGGAGTAACACATTAAATTCACCCTTTTGCTCGCCAAGCATTTGAGCATACTCATCACGATAGCAGATAGTAAGGGCTGGATCATAACCTACTAGTGCTTTATCAGTCTTAGCAATTCTCTCAAGTCTTGCTGACTGCTTTGCAGCATAGTGTAAGAAGCTTCTTCTTTGGCCACGAATAATCTTAATCTTGCCGTTTACATAAGGGCGTAAGAAAGCAACTTTATAGCCTAAGTTTCTGATGACACAAGCCATCTTTACAAGGCCATCAGCTTCATAGCAAACAGTGAAAGGATCGGTAACTATAATAACTTCATAATCTGACTTTTCAGCTTTTTGAGCACTTAGAATTTCAAAATCATTTTCTTTACATTCTTGTGCGAAAGTCTTTTCACTAAATAGTGGAATATCCACAAAGCCAAAGATCTTTTTAGTTAAAGCTTTTACAAAGTTATTTGATAGAACCGCATTTGACAATTTAGGGAATTTAGACATGATAGGTAGGGTAAATTCCGCATTTAAAATGAGGATATCCATCAAAGGACGCAGATATCTGCTGTAGTATAAAGCTAAGAATCTTGAGTTTAAATCAGCTGCGTTTACGTGAGCTGGGCAAATGCTCTTACAGGATTTGCAGGATAAACAAGTAGAGATATTCTCTAAATACTCAGTAGAGTAGTCACAACCTTTAGTTACGATAGTGTTGAAGACTCTGCGAGCAAAATTTACAGGATTTGGCATGGAGGTAAATAAAGCTACCTCTTCTGTAGCAATATTATGTCCACGATCATTCATAAGTCTCATCCACTCACGCATAAGCTCACTATAGCCTTTAGGAGAGCGAATGTGGTTTTTAGTATAGCGATAGCTTGGGCACATTAAAGCGCTCTTGTCATAGCTAAAGCATTGACCATTACCATTACAGCTTACAGCTCCCTTAAAGGAAGTTCTTACAGTTAGTGGAATAGTCTTATCTAAATCACCTCTCATCAAAGAATCGATAGCGACAATCTTGTCATCACGATTTGAGAAAGGTACACAGATTTTGCCTGGATTTAAAATATTCTTAGCGTCGAATAATTCTTTTACTTTTCTTGCAACAGGATATAAAGACTTAAAGAAGACTTCACCATAGCAAGAGCGGTATCCACGACCGTGTTCACCCCACATTTGACCATGGTACTTGTTTACAAGCTCAACAACCTTATTAGAGATAGTAACTAACTTTTCTTTATCCTCTTTTAAGGTTAAATCAAGAGCAGGTCTTACGTGCATTAGACCTGTATCTACGTGACCGAACATACCGTAGGTTACATTTAGTGAATCTAGTAATTGTCTAAACTCTAAAATGTAATCAGCCAAATTCTTTGGTGGTACTACAGTATCTTCAGTAAAGGCTACTAACTTCTTATCGCCAGCTGCTGCACCTAATAAACCTACCGCTTTCTTTCTCATGCCGTAAATAGAAGCTACAGCTTTTGGAGTAGTAGCAAGCTGTGCACCTAAAATACCATTTTCAAAAGTCTTTGCTTTTTCTTGAACAGTTGCAAAGATGGTATTTAGTTTTTGATGTTCAGCTTCTTTATCATAACCATTGAACTCAACGATATTGATACCTAAAATCTCGTGACCATCAACTTCTTGGATATAGTCTTTTACACTGTTCCAAACGGTGTCTTTCTTAGCTAAATTAAGTACTCTAGAATCAACTGTTTCAACAGAGAATACGCCAGCATCAATTAAATCTACAGCATGACGTAAGGCACTATCAAAGTTCTCATACTTAACTACCATCAACTCTCTAAAATCAGGAGTTTTGGTTAAATCTAAAGTAGCACCACAGATAATTGCTAAGGTACCTTCAGCACCACAAATTATTCTAGCAAGATTTAATGTATCAGTAGTTGGATCATAGGAGTTTTGTAAATCGTAGCCTGTCATGAAACGATTTAATTTAGGGAAGATCTCCTCAATCTCTTTGCGGTTATCTTTTAATAGCGCATAACAGCCACGGTAGATGTCACCTTCAAGGCCTTTCTTTTGTAAGCACTCTTGTAATTTGTCGCCACTTACAGGACCAAAGGTAGTGATAGTGCCATCTAGTAGCACTACAGTTACATCTTTAATGTGATTAGAGGTTCTACCATATCTTAAAGAGCCTTGACCTGCAGCATCATTACTTATCATGCCACCTAAGCAAGCACGGCTTGAGGTAGATAACTCTGGTGAGAAGAATAAATTGTATGGCTTTAGAAATTCATTTAGCTCATCTTTAATTACACCAGCTTGAGCATAGATTTCTCTTTGGTCAGGATTGAAGTTTAGGGTAGCTTTCATATAACGAGAGCAATCGATTGTAACACCATCATTTAAAGATTGTCCGTTAGTACCTGTACCACCACCACGAGGAGTAATTACAAGTTTTTCAAAGATAGGCTCGTTTCTAACCTTTACAGCGATACTAATGTCTTCGTTATCTTTTGGAAAGATCACGCCTTGAGGCATTCTTTGATATACAGAATTGTCAGTTGCACATAAGAGTCTTGAAGCATGTGCATATTCAACATCTCCTTTAAAACCATGTTCTTTTAAGGAGGTTAAATACTTTTTATACAATGGCTCTAGTTCTGGAAGATCAACAATCTTAGGGATCATTTAAGTGCCTCTATACAATAATAAAAACTTGTCTTTGTTATATGTTAGAAAAGTGAATAAGAATTATTGTACATCAATTTTGTGACACTTATTTAAGAAATAGCTTGTGCTCTAAAAAAGGAAATTAAATTAAACTAAATTTGTCTTTAAGTGTAATAAAGACTAACAAAAACAGGTAAATTGTAAGTTAATTACCACATGAGGCGCAAAATATACGCAAGATCACCTGCGTGCTCATTGCATACATCCAAACTAAGATCTTTACCAAAGGCTCCAAAAAGACCTTCATACCGTTCTTTAATGACATTTTCATTTTCAGTAATTGTCTCATTTACGGCCTTGAGTTTTCTCTCTTTTGAAAACATACTAAATGGACCGTCTAGGCAACGAAGACAAACTAACTTTTTGAATTCTTTATACGTAACCATTTTTACTACCACATAAGCCTCAGAATATAAGCAAGATCGCCTGCGTGCTCATTACATACTTTCAAACTTAACTTTTCACCAAAAGCCTCAAAAAGACCTTCATAACGTTCTTTAATGACATCTTCGTTTTCGGTAATTGTCTCATTTACTGATTTGAGTTTTATATCATCAGGAAAATTGCTAAAAGAATCTTCTAAACAAATAAGACAAACTAACTTTTTAAATTCTTTATAGCTCACCATGGAATACTCCTTATCAATCATCTGAAAGCTCTACTTTAGGTTAGAAAATGACTACCACAACCATCTTAGAATGTTTGCCACATCTGCAGCATACTCAGTGCAAACACTAAGATCTAAGAAATCTTCAAAATGATCTGACAATTGTCGGTAGCGTTCTTTAATCACATCCTCGTTTTCGAGAATGGTTTTGCTAATTTCATTAAGGCGCCTCTCTTTTGGAAAAGCATTAAAGCTATCTTGATAGCAAAACTTAACTACGAGCTTTTTAAATTCTAGGTAACTTGTCATACCAACTCCTAATTAAATTTATAACTGAAGCTGTATTGCTTGTTTTAAGTGAAACTGAAAAATTGAAGATTTTTGCAGAAGAACTCTGCAAAGAAAGAAAAGATCTTTTATCTATCTTTAGTCTAAGCTAAAAAGTATGATTGTGCAATATAAAATTGCAATTAAAAGAATATAAAGTATACAGTAAATATTAAATACAAGAAAAATCAATAAGTTAGGTAAAACAGACAACGCACACTTGGTAGCAGAGTAGGGAAGTTTTTTGTGATTGCAAAAATTGGAGGCTATAAAAACGAAAAAACCACAAAATCCTGGGATTTGTGGTCATGGTAGCTATGACTGGAATCGAACCAGTGACCTCAGCATTATGAGTGCCGCGCTCTAACCAACTGAGCTACATAGCCACTATAAATGGCTGGGGTACTAGGATTCGAACCTAGGTAATGGCGGAATCAGAATCCGCTGCCGTACCACTTGGCGATACCCCAATATTATCAAACTCACTTTATGGTATGGCAGGGGTACCTGGACTCGAACCAGGGAAATGGCGGGATCAAAACCCGCTGCCTTACCACTTGGCTATACCCCTATTTAGTGTCTTTAATGTTTGACAACGTGGACACATTATAAGGAAGTTTTTTTTATTGTCAACAAAATTCTCACTATTTTTTTTAACAAAAGATTTAAAAACTTCTAAAATCGCTTATAAATGCTTTGTTTTCTCAAACCTTTTTTTGAGTTTAAATGAGGCATTTGATCTGGTTTTAAGGTTGATCTTGAAAATACTGTGAATAGTTTTAAAAAGAGATGGTAGTTTTAAGTTAACTTTCGCAAGGTTCTGTTAACTTGATTAGATCTTTTGAGCAAAAAAAAAGTTCGCATTGCGAACTTCCGATTGGTTGCGGGGGCAGGATTTGAACCTACGACCTTCGGGTTATGAGCCCGACGAGCTACCGAACTGCTCCACCCCGCGTCAAATTGTGTGCATATGATATAGTTTGAACTTTACTATGTCAAGCAAAATTGTGATTAAAATTAAAGTTTTTTAAAATCGCCTTTAATATCAATAAGATATAAAGGCGATGGCTATATCATAAGAAGCTTAAACTACTATTGATTGATGTGAGCTTCTTCTTGAGCGACACGTAATAACTCGTTTAGACCAACCTTTGATCTAGTCTTTTCGTCAACACGCTTTACGATAATAGCGGTATATAAAGAGTACTTGCCATCCTTTGAAGGTAAGTTACCAGCAACTACAACAGAGTAAGGTGGGATACGACCGTAAGAGATTTCACCTGTGGTTCTATCATAAATTCTTGTAGATTTACCTAAGAATACACCCATTGAAATAACAGAGCCTTCACCAACGATAACGCCTTCAACAACTTCAGAACGGGCACCAATGAAGCAGTTATCTTCAATGATGGTAGGACCTGCTTGAACTGGCTCTAGCACACCACCGATACCAGCACCACCTGCGATATGAACATTCTTACCAACTTGAGCACAAGAACCAACTGTTGCCCAAGTATCTACCATGGTACCTGAACCTACGTGAGCACCGATATTAACAAAAGAAGGTAAGCAAATAGTATTAGGCTCTAAGAAAGCACCTTTACGAACAACGCAACCTGGGCAAGCACGGATGCCAGCTTTAGCAAATTTCTCTGCATCCCAGCCATCAAACTTTAGTGGAACCTTATCATAGAAAGCACCACCTGGAACTTCTGTTAGGAAATTGTCTTGGATACGGAAAGATAGCAATACAGCCTTCTTGATCCACTGATTTGTTACCCAATCACCATCTTTTTTCTCAGCAACTCTAACTACACCAGCATCAAGAGCTTCAATAACTTCATTGATAGCTGATTTTACTTGTGGGGTTACAGTCTGTGAGTTGATATTAGCGCGATTTTCAAAAGCATCCTCAATGATTGGTTGCAAATCTAAAACTGACATTTAAATCTCCTATTGCACAAATATGCTAGCCATCTAAAGCAGCTTTAAGTGCTGCACTAAGTTCCTCTTTTTTAGATGGAGCTAAAGGTAAACCGTTCACATCGGTAATTGCAAAGAAGTCATCAGCTCTTTCACCTGTGGTGGTAATTCTTGCTGCTCTAATTAAACAATCTAAGCTACCGAGTGTTATGCCGATTTTAGCTAATAGACCTTGCCTGTCAAGCGTAGAGATTTCAAGGTTAGTTTGCTTTTTGGACATATTTTCGAGGAAAGAAATCTTAGTTGGGATCTCAAAAATCTGTCGTGTGGAAGCTGATATATCAAGGGTTTGTGAGTGATCGTCTAGACCTGCGATAATTGCCTTTCTAAGGTTGTTTAGACGGTCATGATCAAGTGGCATGCCTTTTTTGTTTTGGAACATAATTGTGCACAATGCATGAAAATTGTGCGTGATAAATACCTGTGCACTAAAAACGTTCAACTGCTTAATAGCCATGGTTCTAGCGATGTTTCCAAACACCATTGGAGTGTTACTCTTGTAGTAAACCATAAGCTCTGTACCTACATTTGGCTTTTGTGAAAATAGGATTAGAGGAGCTTCGCTATTAGTAAATCTTAAGATGTTACGAGCATGCCAGCTGATGTCTTCTGCTTGATAGTGATTTAGGTACTCAATAGGGAATTGACGTAAGTATTTTAAGACTTTGTCTTTAGATAGATCATGAGTTAATTCAAGCACCTTCTCTTGTCTTGATAGAGCTTGTACCTGCATGCTCTTAGCAATATCAGTACCTTCATTGCTCAAGGCATATTTGGTAGCTTGATAAAGCTGCCTGAAGATATTGTCGGTCCAAGAATTCCAAACATTGTCATTTGTCGCACTGATATCAGCTACAGTTAAGCAATATAAAAGATTTAAATGTTCTTCATCTTTTACATAGTCTGCAAAGTTATTGATAACCTCTAAATCGGTGATATCACGTCTTGTTGCAGTGGTATTAAACTGTAAGTGAGAAGCTACAAGCCAGGAGATAGTTTTAGTTTGGTATTCGTTGTAATTGTGTAATCTGCAAAAGGATTCAGCTTCTTTAGCTCCTTTGCTAGCGTGATTACCACCACGGCCTTTGGCTATATCGTGTAAAAAGGCTGCGGTAATAAGTAGTTCTGGCTCTGAAATCTTTTTGAAGACTACTTTAAATAATTGGTAGATAGGCTCTTTGTTATGTGCAAGATTATAGATGTTCTTAATTACACGTACCGAGTGCTCATCTACACTGAATAAGTGGAATCTATCAAATTGAGCTAGACCTTCAATTTTAGCCCATTGAGGGAAGTAGCTTGAGAGTACACGAGTTTCGTGTAAGAGTGAGAATACTATTGGTGAGCGGTCAATATTCTGCAGTAACGCTCTAAACTTCTTACGACAAGTTTCATTAGTAATTAGATAGTCGCTAAGCTCACGTCTACCTTCACGCAAAGCGCGCAAGCAATTAACGTGGATCTTTTTGATATCAGAGTGAGAGCCGATAGTTAAAAACAAGTCTAGAATTTTGTGAGGATCGTTTTTAAACAACTCATGATCGATGACATCGATGTACTCACCCTTTTGTACAAAGGTGTTAGTTAAAAAGATCGGCTCCTCATAATTAGGACCAACATAGCCTTTGATATTTAAGGCAACTTGTTGCAATAAGATGTTGTTAAGCTCGCGTACACGATTGAAGATCCTAAAAAGATCACGCATCATGCTTTCAACAGGCTCATTACCTTCATCGCCATAGCCTAAAAGTGAGGCTACATTTTTTTGGAAATCTAGTCTTAGGATATTAGAGTTAGAGTTGCAGTGCACCGCAAATCTTACATCCCATAAAAAGTCTCTGCAGGCTAAATATTCCTCATATTCAGATTTGGTAAGTAAACCTACTTCACATAGATCAGCATTACAGTGAGCATGATAAATCTTTATAGCAAGCCACTGCATGATATGCAGATCACGAAGACCACCTGGGGAATTTTTAACATCAGGCTCTAGGGAATATACCGTATCTCTAAAGGAGTGGTAACGCTTGTTTTGCTCATCAATCTTAGCTTCAAAAAACTTCTCATCGTCCCAAAAATCGTCATTTTCAAGTACGGTGGTAAGCTCCTCATAGGTGTCTTTTGCACCTGCAATAAAGTGAGTTTCTAAAAGATTGGTGATGATGGTTAGATCTTCACGTGAGGCTAAAACGGTTTCTTTGATGGTTCTTACAGAAGTTCCTAAATCAATTTTTAAGTCCCACAAAAAAGAAACAAATTGCTCAATTTTAGAGGTTTCTTCAGGGGAAATCGCTTCTTCATTTGAAACAATAAGTAAATCAATATCTGATTCTACAAATTGCTCATTTCTACCAAAACCGCCTACAGCCACTAAAGCTAAATTAGGAAAAGTATCTAACTCAAAATGAGACCAAATGTTACTTAAAAAAGCATCAAAACTTTTGGTTTCATCTTGTAATAAGTTTGAGACTTTAAAGCCTTTTAAAAAGCAATTTTTACGATACTCTTTATAGGTTTGTATAAGTTGTCTGCCTTGTTTGACATCATACAAGTCTAAATGAGGATCTTTAAAAGGATAACTTTTTGCAACGTCACTGGTGATTACTTTTCTTGGAGTTACAATCGTCTCAAACATATGTGGATCCTAAAACAGCTAGTTGCTAATAATGCGAGGGAAGTCCTCATCCTTTCTTAAAGTTAATACTTCAACACCATCTTTAGTAACTAAAAGAGTGTGCTCGTATTGAGCTGAAGGTTGCTTATCAGCTGTAGTTACAGTCCAACCATCTTTTCTGTTAACTTTAACCTTGTAGGTACCAGCGTTAATCATAGGCTCGATAGTAAAGCACATGCCTTCTTGAATGATGAGGTTGTAGTTATTCTTGTAGTGTAATACTTGAGGATCTTCATGGAAGCCTGAACCAATACCATGACCACAGTAATCACGCACAATAGAAAAGCCTGCTTTATCAGCAATCTTTTGAATAGCAGCACCAATGTCTGCTAAGTTAGAGCCAGGTCTTACAGTTCTAATAGCTGCATACATAGCTTCTTGAGCACATTTACATAATTGCTCATTACGAGGTGAGGTTCTACCTACAATATACATGCGGGAGCTATCACCATAGTATTTGTCTTTAAGTACAGTTACATCGATGTTTACAATGTCACCTTCACGTAGTTTGTGGGGACCTGGAATACCGTGGCAAACCACTTCGTTAACACTGATGCAAGTAGCTTTAGGGTAACCTTGATAACCAAGATCTGCACTTACAGCGTTTTCTTTAGTCTGAATGTACTCATTCATGATGTTATCAAGCTCTTCTGTAGTAACACCTGGTACTACATAAGGTTCAATCATTTCAAGTACACGAGCTGTAGCGGCACCAACAATTCTTAATTTCTCAATTTCACTTGGGGATTTTAATGTAATATCCATAATTTACTTCCTTGTTTAATAAGCTAATTATATATGTTTTTTTAGCTTTGTTCAGACTTAAAACATGTATGTAAAAATTTTTCTTTAAGGAGCCGTAAAATTTTGGCGTTTTCATGATAAAATAGCGTGCCTTTTGTGTGGGTACACAAAGGTGTGAAATCAACTTATTGATTCCACTTAAATTATTGTTGAAAACACACACTGTTTTGACAACGTCCTAACTTGGGTGCTACTTAAAGTAGTTGGTTAGACGGAACAGTGGAGGCATAACCCATTAAATAGAGGATTAAATCTATGTCAACCATCACTATGCGCGATATGCTACAAGCTGGCGTTCACTTCGGTCACCAAACTCGTTACTGGAACCCTAAGATGAAGCAATACATCTTCGGTGAGCGTAATGGTATTCATATCATCAACCTAGAGAAGACTGTTGAGTGCTATGAGTCAGCTTTAAACTTCCTAAGCAGCACTGTTGCTCACAAGGGTAAAGTTTTATTCGTAGGTACAAAGCGCGCAGCTAGCGAGAAAGTAGGCCAAGCAGCTACCGAGTGTGGTCAGTTCTATGTTGATCACCGTTGGTTAGGTGGTATGTTAACTAACTGGAAGACCGTTCGTCAGTCAATCAAGCGTCTAAAGGATCTTGAGACTCAATCACAAGACGGTACTTTTGACAAGTTAACTAAGAAAGAAGCTTTATTACGTACTCGTGAACTTGAGAAGTTAAACCGTTCATTAGGCGGTATCAAGGACATGGGCGGTCTACCAGATGCATTATTCGTTATCGATGCTGATCTTGAGCACATTGCTGTTAAGGAAGCTAACAACTTAGGTATTCCTGTAGTAGCAGTTGTTGATACTAACTCAAATCCAGACGGCGTTGATTATGTAATTCCTGGTAACGACGACGCTATCCGTGCTGTTGAGCTATATTTAAAGGGCGCTGTTGAGTCAATCAACGCTGCTCGTGCTGATGCAGTTCAAAAAGAGAAAGATGCTAAGGCTCAAGCTGAAGCAACTGCACAAGAAGCTCAAAAGGCTGAATAAGTTTTCGGTCAATTATAAAAATGCAATTTTGTTAAAAGTTGCATAAGAGAAATTTTAAGGCCGGTTTTACCGGCCTTTAACAGATTAAGAGGAATAAAACATGGCTACAATTACTGCTGCTATGGTTAAAGAGTTACGTGACGCTACTGGCGCAGGTATGATGGATTGTAAGAAGGCTTTAGTTGCTGCTGACGGTAACATGCAAGCTGCAATCGATGCAATGCGTAAGAGCGGTGCTGCTAAGGCTGCTAAGAAGGCTGGTCGTACAGCTGCTGAAGGTATCATCACTGTTGCTCAAGCTGGTAAGAAAGTTGTTCTAGTTGAAGTTAACTCAGAGACTGACTTCTGCGCTAAGAACGCTGAGTTCGTAACTTTTGCACAAAAAGTTGCTGACACCGCTTTAGCAAACAACATCAGCGATGTTGAAGTATTAAAGAACACTCAATTAGATGGTCAAACCGTTGCTGAAGGCTTAACCGCTTTAGTTGCAAAGATTGGTGAGAACCTACAATTACGTCGTGTTGCTTTAGTTGAAGCAAAAGACGACGAGACCATCGGTCTATACGTTCACTCAAACAAGAGAATCGGCGTTGCTGTAGTTCTAAAGGGTGGCGACGAGACTATTGCTAAGCACGTTGCTATGCACGTATGTGCTTCTAAGCCAGATTTCGTACATCCTGAGGATGTATCAGCTGAGGTTGTTGAGCACGAGCGTCAAGTTCAAATCGAAATCGCTATGAAGTCAGGCAAGCCACAAGCTATCGCTGAGAAGATGGTTGAAGGTCGTATGAAGAAGTTCACTGGCGAAGTTTCTTTAACTGGTCAGCCATTCGTTATGAACCCAGAAATCACTGTAGGTCAAATGCTTAAGGAAGCTAAGGCTGATGCAGTTTCATTCGTTCGCTACGAAGTAGGCGAGGGTATTGAGAAGCAAGCAGTTGATTTTGCTGCTGAAGTTCAAGCTCAAGTAGCTGCCGCTCAAAAATAATTAGCGGAGTTTTAAATGTCTTCAGAGCAAATGAATAAAGCACGTAGAATTCTACTTAAGATCTCTGGTGAGGCTTTAAGTGGAGAAGGTGGTTTCGGTATTGATCCACAAGTACTTTCTAATACTGCGAAGGCTATTAGAAATGTACAAAACCAAGGTGTACAAACCGTTTTAGTTATTGGCGGTGGTAACATCTTCCGTGGTGCAGCATTACAAAAGGCAGGTTTTGATAGAGTAGCAGGTGACCAAATGGGTATGCTTGCAACTATCATGAACGGTCTTGCAATGCGTGAGGAATTAAAAGCTCAAGGTGGTCATTGTGTACTTATGAGTGCTTATGGCATTCCATCTATGACTACTCAATACAGTGCAACTCTAGGTAGAGAACTTTTAGATCAAGGTCATTCTCTAATCGTAGCAGGTGGTACTGGTGCTCCATTCTTTACAACTGATACTGCTGCTGTATTACGTGCAATTGAACTTCAGTGCTCTGAAGTATTAAAAGCTACTAAAGTTGATGGCATATACACAGCTGATCCTGTAAAAGATCCTAGTGCAACTAAGTTTGATAAATTAACCTTTGATGAGGTTATTCAAAAGCAGTTAGAAGTAATGGATCTTACTGCCTTTGCACTAGCACGTGAACACCATATGCCAATTAGAGTATTCTCTATGAATAAAGAAGGTGCCTTTGATAAAGCCGCATTAGGCCACAATGAAGGTACTGTAGTAAGCGATTAGGAGTCGATTTATGTTAAAAGACGTTCAAAACAATGCAGATACACGTATGGCTAAAGCTTTAGAAGCTTTAGACGGTCGCCTATGCAAGATCCGTACAGGTCGTGCACAACCTGCTTTGCTTGATGGCATCATGGTTGATTACTATGGTTCTCCAACTCCATTGCGTCAAGTTGCACAAGTAAACGTAGAAGATGCTCGTACCTTAAAGTTAAGCGTTTTTGATAGAAATGCTATCAAAGCAGTTGAAAAGGCTATTCAACAATCAGATTTAGGTTTAAACCCTGTAGTTGCAGGTGTTGAAATCCGTGTTCCACTACCACCTTTAACCGAAGAGCGTCGTAAAGATCTTGTTAAGGTTGTAAAGGGCGAAGTAGAGCAAGCTAAAGTTGAAATCAGAAATATCCGTCGTGATGCTAACGATAAGATCAAGGCTTTACAAAAGGATAAGCAAATTTCTGAAGATGAGCAGCGTTCAGGTGAGGAGAAGATCCAAAAAGCTACTGATGCTGCAATTAAGAAAGCAGATGAGTTATTAGATGCAAAGCAAAAAGAGTTAATGGAAATTTAATTAACCCTTATGCAAGATCTAGCTATTAATTCGGGGAGCCTTGTCGCTCCTCGACATCTGGCCATCATTATGGATGGAAATGGTCGTTGGGCACAAATGCGTGGCAAGCAAAGAGTATTTGGCCACAAAGAAGGTGCTAACGCCGTTAGAAGAGTCATAACCGCAAGTGCGAAAATGGGAGTTAAGGAATTAACTCTTTTTGCGTTTTCTAGTGAGAATTGGAAAAGACCAAAGCTTGAAGTCAGCGCTTTGATGACTTTATTCTCTGAATATATTAAAAAAGAAGCAAATGCTTTAAAAGAGAATGGTATTCGTACTAGAATCGTGGGTGACAAAACCAAGTTCTCAAAATCTCTCCAAGAGCAAATTTCCAAAGTCGAAGAATTAACCAAAGATTGCAATGTGATGCAATTAAATATTGCTGCTAACTACGGTGGCAGATGGGATATTCTCGATGCATTTAAACAAATCATTACTAAAAATTCACAAGGATTGCTAAATTTAAATGAACTAAATGAAGATTTAGTCAGTCAAAATCTTTGTGTGCCATCAGATGTAGATTTAATGATTAGAACTGGTGGTGAAAAACGTATTAGTAACTTTTTATTATGGCAGGCAGCTTATGCTGAATTGTATTTTTCTAATACTTTATGGCCTGACTATGATGAAGATGATCTAAAAGAAGCTTTCCAATTCTTCTCAACCCGTGAGCGTAGATTTGGCATGACTTCAGCTCAAGTTCAAAATAAGGATCCTAACAATGCTAACTAGAATTTTAACTGCTATTGTTTTAATAGCAGCTGTATTAGCATGGCTATTTATTGCTGATTACCCAATTTATGCTATTGGTACATTATTTATGTTCGCAGTAGGCGCCTATGAAATGGGACCACTGATTGGCTTTAAAAGCAAATTAACCTTTTTAGCTATTGCAACAATAGTAATTACACTATTGTTTGTTGTTCTAGAGCCAAGTAACTTTGTGCTAAATATTCCAGAAAGTGCTAAGTTTATTGTAGCTTCAGGCCTTATTGTATGGTTAGGCTCAATTCCTTTATTACTTAAATTCCCACATGATACTAAATGGCATGATTACAAAGCATTTAGCACAGTGATTGCATTATTGATGCTAGTGCCATTTGCTATTGGCTTATTGATTTTACGTGCTAATCAATATCCTTTAGATAAAAACTCAGGTGCTTATCTAGTATTGAGCGTGATGGCTTTAGTGTGGTGTGCTGATTCTGGTGCTTATTTTTGTGGCAGATTCTTTGGTAAACACAAGATGCTACCTAATGTAAGCCCTAAAAAGACTCTAGAAGGTCTAGCAGGCGGTATTATCATTGCTCTAGTTGGCATGTTCATCTTTATGAAACTAGATTTCTTTGGTACCTATGCAAATAATCCTACAGCTTTAACTATTGCCTCAGTTGCAACTATCATCTTCTCTGTAATTGGTGATTTAGTTGAGAGTATGTTCAAGAGAATTGCAGGCATTAAAGATTCAGGCAAAATCTTCCCAGGTCACGGTGGCATGCTAGACAGAATTGATTCACAGCTTGCTGCTATTCCTGTATTTTTAACTGTGTACTTTATTGCTAATGGAGAGTTATTTTAGTTATGCGTAGTGTATCCTTACTAGGTGCTACTGGTTCAATTGGTAGCTCAACTTTAGATGTAATCAGAAGACACAAAGATGAGTTTAAGTTACATGCTATTGCAGCTTGTAAGTCAGTAGACAAGACCGTAGGGATCATCAAAGAGTTTAAGCCACAACGAGTAGCTTTATTTGATGAAGAAAGCGCTGTAAAACTAAAAGAAATTCTAAAAGAGCAAAACCTCTATACTGAGGTGTTAGCAGGTGCAGAAGGTGTTGAAGAAATTGCAGGAGATGGTGCCTCAGACATCGTAGTAGATGCTATTGTAGGTGCAGCAGGTTTAAAACCAGTACTTGCCGCGGTAAAAACAGGCTGTGTGATTGCACTTGCAAATAAAGAAGCCCTGGTAATGTCAGGTAAAATCTTTTTTGAGCAAGTAAAAAAATACGATGCTAAGGTATTGCCCGTAGACAGTGAGCATAGTGCTATCTTCCAATGCTTACCTTATGAAGCTCAAGAGAATTTAGGTTACTGCAATCTAAAAGCTGCTAACGTGAATAAGATTTTATTAACAGGCTCAGGTGGTCCTTTTAGAGAGCTTCCACTTGATAAATTAAAAGACGTTACTGCAGCTCAAGCTATAGCTCATCCTGTTTGGTCTATGGGACCTAAGATCTCTGTAGATTCAGCTACCATGATGAATAAAGGCTTAGAATTTATTGAAGCAAGATATTTATTTAATGCCACCGATGAGGATGTACAGGTAGTAATTCACCCTCAATCAGTAATTCATTCTATGGTGTCTTATAAAGACGGTGCTGTATTAGCACAACTTGGTAATCCTGATATGAGAACTCCTATTGCAGTAGCTTTAGGCTTCCCAGAGAGAATTGCATCAGGCGTTGAGCCTATCGATTTTACAAAAGTTGGCACTTTAACCTTTACAAGTCCTGATTTTAATCGTTATCCTTGTTTAAAACTTGCAATGCAGGCAAGTAAATCAGGACAAGCTGCCACCACTGCTTTAAATGCTGCTAATGAAGTTGCTGTAGCAGCTTTTTTAAAGGAGCAAATAGCATATCTTGATATTGCTAAAGTAGTAGATGGCGTATTACAAAAGATTGAAACAGCAGAATTAACTGAGATTGAGCAAGTATTAGAGCTTGATAGCAAAGCAAGAACAATCGCACAAAAGATTATTGGAGAGCTTTAATGATTGATGCTTTAGGTGGCCTTTTTTATTTTCTAATTGCTTTAGGCATCTTAGTTACCATCCACGAGTTTGGTCATTTTATTGTGGCAAGAGCTTGTGGCGTTAAAGTATTACGTTTCTCAATTGGCTTTGGTCCAATTCTATTTAAGCGTACTGCTAAAAATGGCTGTGAGTATGCTGTAAGTGCCATTCCACTTGGCGGTTACGTTAAGATGGAAGGTGAAAATGAAATCTTAGAGAAAAACGCACCACTATCTAAAGACTCTTTTAAAGCTCAAAGCGTATGGAAACGCGCTTTAATTATCTTTGCAGGACCCTTTTTTAATATTGTCTTAGCAGTTATTCTACTTACCATTATCAATGTTAATGGCGTGCAAGAGCGCAAGACCATTGTAGGTCCTATTGCTCCAAATTCTGTTGCTTACAACGCAGGCTTTAAAGCTTATGATGAAATTATTGCCATTGATTCACAAGCAGTTTCAAAGTGGAATGATGTCTTTTATGAGCTTTTTGATAGTTTTGGAAAAGACAAAAACCTTTTAGTTGATGTAAAGGGAGATTTTGGTAAAGCACAGACTCGTACTCTAGAGTTAAATTTAAAGAATTTGACTATTGAGCGCAATGAAGATCCTATCAATAAGATTGGTTTAACCGTATGTTTTGGTAAAGTAACCAATCAAATTGGACTGATTTTAGAAAATTCACCTGCATCAAAAACTTCATTAGCAGTTGGTGATGAAGTAGTTTCCATAGATGGAATGCAAATTGAATCTTGGTATGACATTCGCGCAGCTATTGAGAAGTCAAATGGAAATGAGCTTTCATTTGTCATTAAAAGAAATGGCAATTTATATTCTCAAAAGGTTACTCCAAAGCTTGAGTATGATAAGAGAACTCATAAATCCCTTCCATTTGTCGGAATCGGTGCAAAGGTAGAAAAGGTTGAAGGTTTATCTTATAAAGTAGAATATGGCCTAGTTGATGGCTTTTTTAAAGCTTGTAAAGATAGCGTTGCTATGTCAAAGCTTATTGTTACCTCAGTAACTAAGCTAATTGATGGTACCATCGCAGCAAGTAATATTTCAGGACCTATCGCAATTGCTAAAGGTGCTCAAGAAAGTGCAAGTTTTGGCATAATTGTATTTTTAGGTTTTTTAGCTACTATTAGTGTAAACTTAGGTATTCTTAATTTATTACCAATACCTGTGTTAGATGGTGGTCAATTATTATTTTTATTGTATGAAGCTATAGCAAGAAAAGAGCCTACTAAAAAGGTTCAGATAGCTTTAACTTCAATAGGTGCAGGTTTGTTATTTACCCTAATGTTTTTTGCGGTGTTTAACGATATTCTAGGTTTAATGAACTAAATTTACTAATCTATATTAGAATGACAGTAAATTTTTACTGAATAGATACGGTTTAATAAAAATGAATAAATTAAAAACTTTGAGATTAGCTAGTTTAAGCTTAGCTGTAAGCATGGCTTTAGCGCTACCAGCACAGACTTTTGCTCAAAGCTCTGATGTTACCATTTCTGAAATCCAAATTCGTGGATTAAACAGAGTTTCTAAGGGCGCTGTTTTATTAGCTTTACCTGTAAAAGAAGGCGATTTATTAACCAAAGAGAATGTAGCTTTGTCTATGAGACAACTATATGCTACAGGCGATTTTGATGAGGTTAAGCTTTCTCGTGATGGTCAAAAGTTTATTGTTACTGTAAAAGAGAAACCAACTATTGGTAATATTGAGTTCTCTGGTAACACCAACATCAAAGAAGAAGATTTAAAGAAGATCTTAGATCAACAAGGTGTTAGTGCAGGTGATCCTCTAAATCCTCAAAAGTTAAATCAAATTGAAAAATCCTTAGAGGATTTCTACCACTCCTCAGGTATGTATCAAGCTAAAGTAAAAGCTGTAATTACCAATTTACCAAGAAACCGTGCCGACGTTAAGATTGAAATTATCGAAGGTAAGGCTGCTGAAATTGCCCAAATCAACATTGTGGGTAACAAGTCTTTTGATGAGGAAGTGTTATTAGCTCACATGGAGCTTCGTGATGATCTTCCATGGTGGAATTTCTTAGGAAGTACCAGATACAACGGTCAAAAATTCCGTGCTGATCTAGAATCTTTAAAGAGCTTCTACATGAACAGAGGTTATGTAAACTTTAAAGTAGATTCTACCTCTGTTGAAGTTACTCCAGATAAAAAGTCAATTTACTTAACCATTGCTATTTCAGAAGGTGATCAATACACCATTAAAGGAACTTCATTACGTGGTGATACCTTAAAGTATGGTGCTGAGTTAAAGCAAGCTATCAGTTTAGAAGACGGTGAAATCTATAATCAGCGTCGTATTACAGAAAATGAAAAGATTTTAGCTAGCGTTTTAGGTAAATATGGCTATGCAAACTCTGAGGTTAGAGCATTCCCAACCTATGATGATGCTAACAAGACTGTAACTATTAACTTTAACGTAATTCCAGGTAAACGTATCCACGTTTCACAAGTGTTCATCGACGGTAATGATACTACTGATGATACTGTAATTCGTCGTGAACTACGCCAGATGGATGGTTCTTGGTTATCCTCAGAAGCTATTGAAGTTTCTAAATCAAGATTAAACCGTACAGGTTACTTTGAGACAGTAGATGTAACCACAGAAAATGCAGGTTCTACAGACGATACAGTTAATGTAAGAACCAAGGTTAAAGAGCGTCCTACAGGCTCTATTACTGGTGGTATCGGCTTTGGTACTGATTCTGGTTTAACTATTCAAGCAGGTATTTCACAAAACAACCTATTTGGTTGGGGTAAGAGAGCAAATATTTCCTCATACGAAAATGATTATCGTAAGCACATGGAAATAGGTTTGACTGATCCTTACTTTACCGTTGATAGAGTAAGCTTAGGTGGTCGTATTTATTTAGATAAGTATGACGGTGACGATGATGAGGATGTAGTAGATTACTCAAATGACTCTTACGGTTTATCCTTATCATTAGGTTATCCAATGAGTGAAGCTTGGTTTGTAAGCTACTCTTTAGGTTACGAGAAGAATAAGATTAAGAATAATGGTACTAGATTCCAGCAAGCTGACTACTTCTTCTCAATGTATGGTGATGTAGACACTCGTACCGTAAATTTAACTGAGTACAAAGTTGGTGTAGATTTATCTCGCAACACTTTAGATAAAGGTGTGTTCCCAACTGAAGGTAGTAAGCAGAACTTTGGTATTAGTGCAACTACCCCAAATTCAGATGCTCATTACTATAAAGCAATTGCAGAAACCTTCCACTACTTCCCAGTGGATACATATCATGAGTATGTGTTTGCTTTGCGTGGTCGTGTAGGTTATGGTGATGGTTATAAAAAGAAGAACGGTAAAGATGAAGTATTACCATTCTTTGATAACTTCTCACTAGGTGGCTCTGAGTGGTTACGTGGCTTTAAGAGAAATTCTATCGGCCCACGTGCTTTATATCTAACAGCTGATAAAAAAGACTATTATGAGTCAGGAAATTCAGTCGGCGGTAACGCTTTCTGGACAGCAACAGCTGAATTTATCGTACCAACCCCACTATTACCAGAAGCTTACAAAAATAGTGTGAGAACCGCTGTATTCTTTGATGCTGGTGCGTTATGGGATACAAATTCTGGTAATTATAAAGTTGATTATTCAAGTCCTAGTGAGTATCGTACTTCAGTTGGTATTGCCGTTACTTGGATGTCCCCAATGGGTCCTATTTCCTTTAACGTTGCAAAAGCCATCAAGAAGTATGACAACGACGACACAGAACAATTTAATTTCAATTTAGGAAGTTCATTCTAATTATTGAGGAGTATAAGAATGTTTAAAAAGTTAGCTCTAGCAACCGCATTATCAATGACATTGGTTTCATATCAAGCTCTAGCAGATGATGCTAAGGTAGACGCTCCTAAAACAGATGCAACTGCACCTAAAGCTGCAGGCGTTAGCATTGCAGTTATCAATTTAAGATACATCATGTCTGAACTTCCTCAAGCTAAAGCTGCCGCAGAGGAGATGAAAACTCAATTTGGTCCTCGTTCTCAGGAGCTAAAGAGCATCCAGGAGAAAGGTCAAAAGTTAGAGTCTCAATTACAAACTGCTAAGGGTGAAGAAGTTACTAAAATTCAACGTCAGTTAGCAGCTTTAAAGTCAGACTTTGATCTAAAGGCACAAGCTTTACAAGAAGATCAACAAAAGAAAGAGCGTGAGTTTGAAGTTACTTTAGGTAAGTTAGTTCAAACTGCAATCGATAGAATTGCTAAAGAGCGTGGTATTGATGTAGTTCTACGTGGTGAGTCTGTTGTATTTGCAACTGATGCAGTTGATATTTCTAAGGAAGTAATTGAAAGAGCTTCAAAACTTAAGGCTGTAAAGAAAGACGCTAAAAAAGAAGCTAAAGCTAAATAATCCTTAGGTGCGCTTATGTTATTAAAAGATATTGCAGCAGCTCTTGAGGCAAAATTAGTAGGCAATGGTGATGTTGAAATTACCCATGTAGCTAATTTAAAAACTGCTAGCGCCAATGAAATTAGCTTTTTGTCAGATCCTAAGTACAGAAGTGTATTAAGTGAGTCAAAAGCAGGCGCGGTTATCGTAAAGGAAGAAGACGTTGAGCATGCTAAATGTCCATGCTTAGTCTTAAAAGATCCTTACGTAGGTTTTGCAAAAGTAGCTCAATTATTAGATACCACACCAGCTATTGCAACAGGCGTTCACAAAACTGCCATTGTTGAAGAAGGTGCAGTTGTAGGTAAGAACGTTGCCTTAGGCCCTAATGTTTATATTCAAACTGGTGCCGTAATTGGTGACAACGTTCAGCTTGGTGCCAATGTTGTTATTGGCAAGAATGCTAAAGTTGGTAACAACACTAAGCTCTATCCAAATGTAAGTTTATACCACGATTGCCAAATTGGCAGTGACTGTCTAGTTCAATCCGGTACCGTAATTGGTGGTGATGGCTTTGGTTATGCTAACGAGCGCGGTCAGTGGATTAAAATTCCACAAACAGGTCGAGTAATCATTGGCGATCATGTTGAGATTGGTGCTTGCACTTGTATTGATAGAGGAGCTATTGACGATACTGTTATTGAGAGCAATGTAATTATCGATAACTTATGTCAAATTGCCCACAATGTTCACATTGGCTACGGCACAGCGGTTGCTGGTGGTACTACCTTTGCAGGTTCTGTAACAATCGGAAAATATTGTATAATAGGTGGTACTTCCGTATTTAATGGACACATTACAATTTGTGATGGTGTAACTATCAGTGGTATGTGCATGGTGATGAGATCTATTGATAAACCTGGTATTTATTCCTCAGGTATCCCTGCACAAACTAATAAAGAATGGCGCATTACTGCCGCTAGAACTTTACATATTAACGAAATGTATCATCGTTTATCTTCACTTGAGGATAAAGTTGAGGCATTAGTAAAGAATGACAATAATCAATAAAGGTGAATGACGTGACTGATATTGTAGAAAATCCTCGTACCTTTGATGTTGAAAAGATCATGGATCTGTTACCACACAGATATCCATTTTTAATGGTTGATAGAGTATTAGACTATTCTATTACTGAAGAGCACAAGACCTTAAAGGCTCTAAAGAACATTACCTTTAATGAGCCATTCTTCCAAGGTCACTTCCCAGGCAAGCCAATTTTACCTGGCGTGCTAATTCTTGAGGCAATGGCACAGGCAACAGGTATCCTAGCTTTTACCATGGTTGGTAAGCCAAATGATGGTGAGCTATATTATTTTGCAGCTATCGACAATGCAAGATTTAAGCGCCCTGTAGTGCCTGGTGATCAACTAATTTTAGATGTTGAGTACTTTAAGGAGAAGCGTGGTATTGCTTCTTTCCGTGGCGTTGCAAGCGTTGATGGTAAAGTAGTTTGCCAAGCAGATTTAATGTGTGCTAAGCACTAATCCAAACTTAGGTGGAATAAAACTTGACTTTGAATACAGGTATTATTGATCCAAGTGCCAAAATTGGACCAGAGGTGGTTCTAGGTAAGAATGTAACCATTCGTGAAAATGTAATCATTGAAGGTAAAGTTACCATTGGTGATGATTGCATTATTGAACCATTTTGCGTGATCCGCGGACCTACCACCATTGGTAAGGGTAATCACTTTTACCAATTCTGCTCTATAGGTGAAGGTTGTCAGGATCTTAAGTACGCAGGTGAGCCTACTACCTTAACCATTGGTGATAACAATGTAATCAGAGAGCATTGCACCATGCACCGTGGTACAGTTCAAGGTTTAGGTACCACAACTGTGGGCTCAAACAATCTATTTATGGTTAACACCCACGTAGCTCACGATTGTGTAGTTGGAGATCATTGTATTTTCTCTAACAATGCTACTTTAGCAGGACACGTAAGAATCGATGACTATGTTGTATTTGGTGGTTTAGCTGCTATCCATCAGTTTGGCCGTGTAGGTTGCCATGCGATGGTAGGTGGTATGGCTGCTTTAAATATGGATGTACCTCCATATGTAATGGCTGCAGGTCACTATGCAAAACCATTTGGTATTAACAAAGTAGGTCTTCAGCGTCGTGGCTTCAGTAAAGAAGCTATCTCAGCTATTGTTCAAGCATATTTCTTCTTATACAAGAAACACTTAACTTTAGAAGAATCAATTGAAGAAATTGAAAAGTTAGCCAATGAACATGTAGAAGTAAAACCTCTTCTAGATTTCCTAAAAGAAAATGGTAGAGGAATTGTTCGCTAATGGCTGAGTGCGTAAACCCTCATCTATATGCTTTAATAGCCGGAGAGCCTTCAGGTGATACTTTAGGCTCTGGCTTAATGATGGCTATTAAAAGGCAAGATCCTTTAGCTCAATTTATCGGCATTGGTGGTCCAAAAATGATCCACCAAGGTTTGCATTCCTCTGTAAAGATGGAAGAGCTAGCGGTAATGGGCATTACTGAGGTTTTATTAAAGTTATTTAAGATCTTAAAAATCCGCAAAAGAGCCGTTGCTGATTTAATCGAAGCCAAACCTTGTGTATTTATTGGTATAGATTTACCTGATTTTAATCTTTATGTAGAAGCAAAAGTTAAAAAGGCAGGTATTCCAACTGTACACTATGTAAGTCCTTCAGTTTGGGCATGGCGTGAAAACCGCGTTAAAAAGATTAAAGAAGCTTGTGATGAGATCTTAGCTTTATTACCTTTTGAGCCTGAGTGGTATCAAAAGCGTAATCTCCCTTGTACCTATGTAGGTCATACTTTAGCTAACACTATTCCAGTACATATTGATCATACTCAAGCAAAAGAGCGTATTAACTTAGCTAAAAACTGTGTAGAAGCCCCTCAAGGTAAAGTAATGGGTATTCTACCTGGCTCTAGAAAGGGCGTGATCACTAAGATGCTCCCAATCTACGCATATACTGCAAGATTAGTAAAAAGAGCACTGCCTGATACCGTGTTTGTATGTACTGTAGGTACCTATGAATTAGCTTCTTTAGTAAAAGATTTATGGCTTGAAGTAGCTCCTGATTTATCCTTAACTGTATTTGTGGGTAATACTCAGGATGTAATTGCTTCTTCTGATGCTGTGTTACTTACTTGTGGCACCATTGCTTTAGAGACCATGCTTTTAAAGACTCCATTTGCTGTTGCCTATAAAGTAAGTGCACTCTCTGCATTTATTGCTCGTCGCATGCTTAAGGTAAACGTCTATTCATTACCTAATTTAATTGCAGGTAGAAAGATTGTAAAAGAGTTCATTCAAGAAGAATGCACTCCAAGTTTACTTGCTGAGGAAATGCAGAAGTTACTTATTTATGACAATATTGTCATGAAAAAGGAATTTGAGAATATCCACACCTCCATGCAGTGCAATTCTGATGAGTTAGCTTGCAAGGCAGTATTTAAAGTGATTGCTAATCACTTTAAAGACGATACTATCATTCAGCAAATAGCTAATGCTAAAGGTGAAGGAATAGTAGTAGACTCTAGTTCTCCATTACCTAAAGCAAATGTTGAAGAAGTAAAGGTTAAGACTGAAGAATCCACAGAGCCTTTGAAACCTTCAGATGAATAATATCCTTTCTTAATATGACTAAAATTGTATTAGAGCCTTATATTTGTCCTATCGATGAGACTATCTACAGAGTCTGCGGCGCCGATGAGGCAGGTCGCGGGCCTTTGATGGGCAATGTAGTGGCAGCCTGCGTGTTACTTGACCCTAATAATCCAATTGAAGGCTTAAATGACTCTAAACAATTGTCAGAGAAGAAACGTGATGCTCTAGAGCCTTTGATTAAAGAGAAAGCTCTAGCCTATGGCATAGGTCAATGCACCCCACAAGAAATTGATACTATGAATATCTTAAACGCCTCCCTAGAGGCTATGAGACGTGCCTATATCAATATGGCTTGTGAATGTAATTTAATGCTCGTAGATGGCAATAAAGTAGTTAAAAATTTGCCTATAGCTTGTGAAGCAGTAGTCAAAGGCGATGCTAGAGTTGCTCAAATTGCTGCAGCTTCCATTCTTGCAAAAGTAGAAAGAGATAGGCAAATGTATGAGCTTGATAAGCAATATCCAGAGTATCAATTTGCCAAACATAAAGGTTATCCAACTAAAGCGCATCTAGAATTATTACAAAAGCTACCAATCCTAGATTGCTACAGAAAGAGCTATGGTCCTATTAAAAAGATCTTAGCTGCAAAAGATATAGTCGTAGATGATCAGCAACTGTGGTTCTGATTTCTTTAATAAAAGCATATTTTGTAGTAAAATCACTACACTTAATTTGGAATACCAAGAGGTAAGATCCTAAGTGATGAACATAAATTATTTAGACTTTGAGCAACCAATTGCAGACTTACTTGCTCATATTGAAGAGTTAAAGCGTATTAGCCACGATTCTAATTCTAGTGTAGATTTAACTACAGAGCTAAATCAATTAGAAAAGAAGAATCTTGAGCTTACTAAGAAGATTTTCTCATCACTAAGTGACTGGCAGATTTCTCAATTGTCACGTCACCCAATGCGTCCATATACCTTAGATTATGTTGAGCGCATTTTTACAGATTTCCATGAGTTAGCAGGTGATCGTGCCTTTGCTGACGATAAAGCTATTGTAGGTGGTTTAGCCCGTTTAAATGGTCGTCCTGTAATGATTATTGGTCACCAAAAGGGTAGAGATATTCGTGAGAGAACCTTACGTAATTTCGGTATGCCACGTCCTGAAGGCTATCGCAAAGCTATGCGCTTAATGAAATTAGCCGAGAGATTTAATATTCCTGTACTTACCTTTATTGATACCCCAGGTGCATACCCAGGTGTTGGTGCTGAGGAAAGATCACAGGCAGGTGCAATTGCTGAAAGCTTAAAGTTAATGTCTGATTTGAATGTACCTATTATCTGTACTGTAATCGGCGAAGGTGGCTCAGGTGGCGCTTTAGCTATTGGTGTAGGTGATAGAGTAAACATGTTGCAGTACTCAACCTATTCTGTAATTTCTCCAGAAGGTTGTGCTTCTATTCTATGGAAGTCAGCTGAAAAAGCTCCTTTAGCTGCTGAAGCTATGAATATTACTGCTCACCGTATTAAAGATCTTGGTTTAATTGATAACGTAGTGCAGGAGCCATTAGGTGGTGCACATCGTAATTATGATGCTATGGCAGAGAATTTAAAGCAACGTCTAGAGCAAGATCTTGCTGAATTGTCAGACATGCCATCAGATAGGATCATTGAGCAGAGATTCTCTCGCTTAATGAAGTACGGATATTGTTAAAAGAAAAAGCTTTGCAAGTTCTTGATGAACTTGCAAATAAAATCCTTTCTACAATCAGCCCTACCAAACTCGTTGTGGGTTTATCTGGTGGGGCTGATTCCACTCTAGTGCTCCTTGTAGCACATCGTATCAGAGAGCTTAACCCAAACTTTGAGGTGCTTGCAGTCCACTGTATTCACGGTTTAGATGCAGACGATCCGATTTGGTTTAATCACTGTACTAAGCTTTGTCAAAGACTTGAGATTAAGCTTGTTACCCCAAAATTAAATATTATTTACGGTAATGGTAAATCCCCAGAGGATGTCTCAAGACAAGAGCGTTACAGAGCTTTACTTAAAAATACTCAAGGTGGAGTGCTAATGCTTGGTCATCAAGCAGACGATCAAGTTGAGAGTATGTTTTTAGCTCTAAAACGTGGCTCTGGTCCATATGGCTTATCAGGCATGCGCTTTATGATTAAAGATGAGCGCGGAACTATCCTAAGACCGTTATTAGAGCTACATAAAAGGGAGATTATTGAGATTATTGAAGCTTTAGGCTTTAATCATGTTTTTGATATCTCAAATACTTACTTAAAATTTGAGCGTAATTTTATCCGTCTTAAAGTCTTACCTTTATTAAAAGAAAGATTTGTAGGTATCGAAAAATCAATTCTAAGAAGCTCTAAATTGTGCGCCTATGAGCACGATTTAGCTATGCGCTATGCTAAAGAGCAATTAGATAAAGCTTATATTGAAGATGAGCAAAAGCTAGATATCAATAAACTTGATTTAACGGATTTACCACTTATTACCTCAGTGTTACGCCTGTTTGTATTGAAGGTTGCTTCAATGCCTGCAGAGCTTAACACCATAGAGCAAATAATAAACTTAGCTTCAATCTCTGCTGATCAACACTCAGTAATTGCAATTGACGATAAATACTCAGTACGTCGCTTTAAAAACTTTTTATATCTTGTAAGGCAAAGAGAGTTACCTAAAAAAGGTAAATATAAGCTTGAACATGGACAGTCTCTAACCTTAGGAGATTTTACCTATAGCTTAGAGCCTTGTACTGATCCTAAAGAGTCTTTTGCTTGCAAGAGTGTAGTATTAGATTTCAATTTAGTAGGTAGTACTAAATTTAAGCCTTTAAAGAGATGTCATAGTAGGGAGCTTAAAAAGCTCTTTATGGAATTTAATATTCCTGTGTGGCAAAGAGCCTCAAAACCTATCGTAACAGATGCAGCAACTAATCAAGCTATTGCCCTTGCTGATTTGTGTGTCTTTAACTTAAATACACAAGCAAATGGCTATAAGCTAGTAATTAAAGCGCTATAAAAAACAAAACCCGACATTTGTCGGGTTGTTAAAAAATCATTATGAAAAAAGTCATCAGTTAGCACTCTCTTAACCGATATACTTCTTAGAGTCCTTTCTTTTAAAAAAGTTCAAAAAATTTTTAACTTTTTTTCAAAAAATAAACCCGACCATGTGGTCGGGCAATTTTTGGAAATAATATGAAAAAAGTCATCGATTAGCTACTTAATCTGTGCAATCTGATACTTAGAGTCTGTAAATTAAAAAAAGTTCAAAAAAAATTTAACTTTTTTCAAAAAAAACAAAACCCGACTTTTTAGGTCGGGCCGGAGGAAATCATTATGAAGAAAGTCATCAGTAAGCATCATCTTAACCGATATACTTCTTAGAGTGGGATTGTTTAAAAAAGTTCAAAATATTTTTAAGATTTTTCAAAAAAATTTTTTTCTATTTTTTTATTTATTTTTGCTACTCTCAAAGCAGATCTAACTTTTAACTAAGATCTTTTAATTATCGTGTTGTAAAATCGTTAAATTATAACGATATTTAGAACGATAACATGCGATTAAAATTACCCATTGTAGCTATGCTAACAGGTCTAGCTATGTTTAGTAGCGCTTTTGCTAAAACACAAGTAAGCGCTTATTACTACGACTGCCAAGATCCTTTCATTCAGATCTTTGATAAGGCTTTAAAGCAGATTGCTAAAAATTACGATTGTAAGGCTGAGTCTTTTGATGCAGGCAGTAGTGTGCTCTTGCAAAAAGATCAGTTAAACAAAGCTTTTGAAAACGAGGCAGCGCTAATAGTTAATCTTATAGATCCAGCCATGGCAGATGAGGTTGTTGCAAACGCGCAAGCTACTAACTCACGTCTTATCTTTTTTAATCGTAAGCCTTCAGATTCTGCTTTAGAAGCCTATGACAATGCTTGGTATGTAGGTACTAGCTCTAAACTTGCAGGTAAGTATCAAGCTCAAATAGTGTTTGATTTTTTAAGTGAGACTAAACAGTTTGATAAGAATCAAAAACGGCTATTTAGATGTGATCTTTTTAAAAGGCAAAGAATTTGATGAGGAGTCAGATCAAAGAACTATCTCATTTGTTGAGGAGTTAGTTAACGACGGTATTCGCATCAATCCTTTATCTTTAATCATTGCTGATTTTAAAACAGAGCCAGCTTATTTGCAGATGAAGAAGTTGTTAGCTAACATAAGCATACACGATATTGAGGTTATTGTAGCAAACAATGATGCTATGGCTTTAGGTGCCTTAAAGGCGCTGCAAGAATGTGGCTATAACCTAAATGGTGATGCAAAAAGCTTCATTCCTATCGTAGGTACTGACGGCATACCTAAAGCTTTTGAAGCCATTGAGAAAAAGCAAATGCTAGGTACTGTATTTACTGATTTTACAGCTTTAGCATTAGTGTCTTTGAGAATTGCTAAATCTGTAGGTGGGTATTATGACGAGACTTTACCAGACAGTATCTGGTTTAGCTATGAAGGTCGTAAGATAATCTTACCTTTTACAAAAGTAGCCTTTTTCAAAAACTACTTTCATACCACCAAGCGTTATTCTAGTTCTATAAAAAGTTTATAAGTCTACAGTGAAGTAGGCCTATTCACCCTTTTACTAAATTCGCGCTTCATAAGCCATCGCTTTTACTTGATTTATTGCTAAATCTTCGCTCAAACGATGGGGATCCACGCGCATAAATTCGGCGGTAACTCCACCTATTAAAGTCTGTT
>Ga0256404_1002471_pt1 | contig 40860 bp, 34 predicted proteins | sample RumenRJG_01DNA_FD_185990 | JGI IMG/M metagenome (GOLD analysis project Ga0256404, IMG submission 185990) | Bovine rumen microbial communities from Lethbridge, Alberta, Canada - RJG_01 | ecosystem: Host-associated > Mammals > Digestive system > Stomach > Rumen | place: Canada: Alberta | collected... | reverse complement strand
CATCATCGTAGTAGGTATAGTCGCCGATGATGATACGCGGGTTCTTCACCACGTTCTTGATGAAGCAGAGGCTTGGAATCTTCGGATTCGGAAAAGCCTCATTGGGGTTGGGTCTATTATTGATTTTCATAAATTCCGATTTATCTGTCTATTTGTGTTCGCAAAAGTAAATAAAAATCTCTACTTATGCGAGTCTTTGGGGATAAATAAAGTTAATGCTTGCCCTGATTGAAGTCATCGCTCATAAACATTCGACAAGATGTATGAAACGGGTAGGGTGATGATGAATTTCTACAACCCTGAGACTGGTGCTGAGTTCCAATATTATGGCGAAAAATATAACTCTTTTGATACTGATGAAATTTCTTTTGCGAAGGATTTCAAAGGACATCAGAAGGGTGACATCCATTACTTTGACTACACTTCGCCTGATTCGCCAGATCCTTTCAAAGAGTATAATGACAATTCTCCAATTGGCTATTACACCTCGTTCCAGTTCTTGGATATAGACTTTGATGGTGAGGAAGAACTGCTTGTTTCTGATATGTATAAAGGACAGTCTGGGAATTACTATTCAGTATGGGATATTACCAAGGATGGGCTGAAGAGATTGGACTATCCGCCTTATGATAATATTACTAATATGACAAAAATAGACTTGAAGAATAAGATTATAGTGGCGGATTGAATTGTAATTAGTAATTGAAGTGTTTACCACTATAATTAATGGTGGTATACGTTTTTCTTACAAGCGTGACTGCGTGACCGAGTGACAATAATATTTTCTTGAATTATTAACTAGTCTTGTAGGGCATACGATTGATGATGGAGCGACCAAGGGTTACCTCATCAGTATATTCCAGTTCGTCACCTACACTGACGCCACGAGCCAGGACGCTGAGCTTCACAGGGTAGTCTTTGAGACGGCGGGAGATGTAGAAGCAGGTAGTGTCGCCCTCCATGGTGGTGTTCAAGGCGAAGATTACTTCCTTGATGTCTCCTTGTGCCACACGTTCTATCAAACTGTCAATCTGCAGATTCTTGGGACCCATACCATCCATCGGACTGATAAGTCCGCCCAGCACATGGTACAGCCCTTGGTATTGCTGGGTGCTCTCGATGGCCATGACATCGCGTATGTTCTGCACCACACAGACGGTAGTGGCATCGCGTTTCGGGTTGCTGCAGATATTGCAGATATCAGTATCGCTGATATTGTGACACACTCGACAGTATTTCACCTCGCGCTTGAGCTGGATGATGGCATTGCCGAAAGCCTCGACAGTGGCTGTGTCTTGGTTGAGCAGGTGCAGTACAAGGCGCATGGCGGTCTTGTTGCCTACACCTGGTAGTTTGGCAAACTCGCTGACTGCTTTCTCTAATAACAATGAAGGGTATTGGTTGTTCATAACTAATCTTTTTTTATTTTACACAATTGAGCATAGTCGCACCAACGACAGGCATCGGGGCGATATTCGGCTTGCTTGAAAGGTATGTTCGTATCGAATATCTCGTAAAGCAACGCTTGCAAATGTTCACGAAAATCTCTGTCTAACAGACTGAAGTCACTTACGGGCTCCTTGTCGAAGATGATGTCGGTAGAGAAATCGTTAGAGGCTGCACGATGGATGAGCAGCAATCCGGGAGATACCTTCAACGCTTGTCTGTGACACATCACAGAGGCATAGAGGAAAGTCTGGAAGATGCGGTGGTCACGACGTTTGCCTGTGAACACGGCATCCATGTCAGTAGCCTTGGGTGCTTGTCCGCCAGTCTTATAGTCGATGATGCGCAGCACACCGTCCTTGCTGTCCATGCGGTCGATGGTGCCACCCACCTTTACTTGTAGCGTTCTGTCAGACATAGGCACCTGAAAAGTCTCGGTTACCACTTTCTCTACCGCTACCAATGTAAACGGCACATGCTTCAGGTCAAATCGGATGAGATTCTCCAAGAAACGGATGATAACGCTGCGGTTGATTTGTTGCGTGCCGTTATAGGCTGCCCGTTCTTGTTCGGGAATCTGGAAGAACAAATACTTGAAGGCATTATCGACGTATGTGTGCAGACGAGGCTTGTCCTTTAGCACTTTCTCTAAATCAGACGCATTGATGACATTTCCATGAGCTGTGAGATCTATGTACAGCTTTTCAGCTGCCTCATGGAAGATGCTGCCAAAGACTGCATTGTCAATTTCTGAAGACACCTCGTCGGGCTTGCGGATGCGTGCAACATATTTATAATAGAAGCTAAGCGGACAGTTGAGGTAGGTGTTGAGCGCCGATGGTGAGATGTACCACTCGTCTTGTTGTGGATTGGCATAATTATCTACCAGCTGTTGGATAATCTCTGGCGTCTTGATAACTGTAATCTCCCGTTCCCTGGCCGGTGATTGTCCGGCTTCGAGTTGCAGGCGGATGACTGGGTGGGGCGACTCAGTGAGCAGTTGCAACATAAAACGAGACATCTCACCACGATTGAGTCCTTCGGTCGAGGTGTTATACATCAATGTCACTGTTTCTGCTCGCTGTATGAGGCGGTAGAAATAGTAGGCATAGACAGAGTTCTTATGCTCGATGGTAGTCAGTCCAAAAGCTTTGCGCAGGTTGTAAGGGATAAAGGATGCGTTGCTTTCTGACTTGGGCAACTGCCCTTCGTTGACCGAAAGTAATAAAAGGTTCTTGAAGTCCAAGTTTCTGGTTTCCAGTACACCCATGATTTGCATACCAATGGCTGGCTCTCCATGGAATGGTATGGAGGCACCGCTAAAGATGCGGTTGAGCAACTTGCGCAAGGTGAGGGTGTTGACGTTGAGCTCGCCTTGTTGAATGAGTGTCAGCAACCTGTTGATGAGCGTGTAACTCTTAAACAGTGATTCCCGGTAGAGTTGTGAGAAGATGTCATGCTCTTCTTCCTCGTCGCTACGGTACAAAGTGGTAGCTTCTAACAGCATGTTCACCAAATAGGTACACAGTGCCTGGTTGCCACTGACGGGTGTAAATGCCTTGTTGAGGAAATCATCCACCTTCAGTTCGGATGGCAGGGGGAAGAATCGGTTTTTGCGGGACAGCTCCTGCTCTATGTTACAGGAGGCAGAAGACAGTTGTCGAGTATATGGATGGCGCAGGAACGCCAGTACTGACTCGTAGATGTAGTGCCCATTGTTGGCATCATATCCTGTGGTTTGCAAGTCTGCGAGCACATTGATGAAACTGAACACTGGTGTTTGTGACAGGGGGAAGCCCATTGTGACATTCACATGTTTCACCTCTTCTGGTAGGGCGTGCAGCACAGGTTGCAGTATGCTTTCGTTGCACAGCACCACAGCATTCTCTTTCTCTGCACCATCGTGAGTGAGTTGTGCATACCACTGTGGGATATAGCGTGCTTGTGCATTCTCGGTAGGCGAGGCAATATACTTGATTTGCTTGGGGTGTTGCATCTGTTGGAAATGGTCTTCGCTGAGTGCATTGGGAAACAGTTGCATGTTACGCATGATGAAATCGCCTGCCTCGTGGGTGAATGGAATGGTTGCTTTTCGAGGTTGTGTGGTGTAACTGCTGTCGTAATCCCAGTAGAACAAGGCTTTACCCGCTTCCTGTAAATGACTGAACAGGGTGGTTTCTACACGATTCAGGACATTGAAGCCCACGAATGCCAGTTGGTCGTAAGGGAGTTGGTTGATATCTAACTGTTCGATGATATCTCTGTAGAGCATGCCTTCGTAGGCAATGCCCAACAGACGCAGGTTTTGGCGAAGATGCTGATAAATAGCACCTAATTTATTCCATACACCGATGAATCGTTGCTTGAGTTCGGATGTTTTCTCTATGGAAAAATTGTTGAAGAACTGACGGATGGCTTCCTGTTGTTCCTCTGTGAGATAACTTAGGTCTTCGAGATCTTTCAGGTCTTGCAGGTTGCCAAATAGTTGAGAGGCATCAGCCATGTTCTTATCTACATCATCGAAATCACTGATCAATAGTTCGCCCCAATAGTAGAAATCATCCAGCGATTCATTGCTTTGTGTCTCTTCACGATATACCTTATATAATTCGCATACCAACCGTATGGGATCACCCGTTTTCAAAGACGAGAGTGAGGAAAACAGTTCCTGTATGGTGATATAGGCAGGTGACCAGATAGGGGTGGATGCTTGTCGCGCCAAATGTTCACTGAAGAACAGGCTGGCTCGTTTGTTGGGAAATACCACCGCCGTATGTGACAGGTCGGTTCCTATACGTTTGTAGAGGTCGTTAGCTACTATTTCTAAGAATGTCTTCATACTCTTTCTATTTGATTTTCATCTACGTACCACAGGTATCCTGTGATGTTTTGATAGTTCATGCGTGTGAGCAAGTCGATATAGGTTTGCACCTGACGACGGTGACTTTGTTTAGGCTTACCAAACTTGAAATCCACCACTACCATCTCGTTGCCACGTAACATCACACGGTCGGGCCTTCGTTGCAGCAGGCCATTATCTGTCATCCAAATAATCTCGCATTCATTGAATAGCTTCCAGGTTCCATCGTACCAAGGCTGAATGTCTGGGTGGGAGAAGGCACGGTTTACCTCATGGCGGATTTTCTGTTCGCTGATAACGCCACCCACAACCCCTTCAGCCATTAAACTGTTGATGGCTGGTTCTATGTCTTCTTTGGTGCGTATGGATGCAAACAAGGTGTGCAAGATGCTGCCACGGTTCATGAAACGACTGGCAGATTCAGCTTCGTCAATACCAGCAATAAAGTTGGAAGATCGGTTCGATTCACGGAACTCCATATCGGGATGACGACTTACCATCTGTATGTTCAGTGGACAAGGCTGTTGAGAGAGTAAGTTATGGGTTGTTTGTAGTTGTTTCTTATGGTATCCCATCAGGGTTCCATATTCAAAGATATGGTTTTCTTCATTCCAATTGGCAGCAAGTGATTCTGTCATGTCAGGCAAACATGTACGCAGCAGTTCGCTGACTTTCCCTTTCTTGGTATCTTGATTACTAAAGACAATCATATTCTTCTCTGCTCTGGTAAACGCCACATACAGGATGTTGAGGTTATCTACCCACAGCTGTAGGCGTTCACGCAGGAAATCGTCTTTGAACACCGATTTCAGCATTCTTTCGGAATATCTTACTGGCACCATGTCAAGGGCATTGTAAGGAGTTTCCTGAGGTGAACACCATATCAGTTGTTCCATCTGAGGCTCCATTGTCATGGTCCAGTCGCAGAAAGGTACCAGCACCGTATGAAACTCCAAACCCTTGGCTGCGTGGACGGTCATGATGCGAATTCCATCGGTTTCTCCGCTGGGGATGGTCTGGTAGCATAGTTTGTCGTCCCAATACTTGAGGAAAGCGGTAAGTTCAGACGAGTGGTCATTTAGGTATTCGCTCACAGCATCGTAGAACTTAAATAGATAAGCATCCTGTTTTTCGATTTGTTGCAGCGAGAAAATGCTGAACAACTCTTCTACCAGCTCATATAAAGGCATCTCCTGCAATTCCTTCTTGCGTTCGAAAAAGGTGGCAGGCAACAGCTCAATAGCAGGGGTGGAGAGAATGGCATCAAGATTGGCTATGTCCTGTTTCATTACTTGCTGTTGGTAATCGGTTATTAGTACCGCTTCGGCTATATGATCTTCTGGGTCAGAGAGGCATCGCAAGGCATTAATAATAATATGTATGGCAGTCGAGGCATCTAACCTGAATGCTTCGTTGGAAACCACTGGGATGTTTAACTCTCTGTCGAACCAGGTGGCGATATTGCCCAACTGTCTTTTGCTGCGTAACAGAATAACCATCTGACTGAGGGGAATACCTGCCTGCTGTAGTCGTGTTACCTCATCCCCCAATAATTGTATAGTTTTGTCTTCATAACTCTCTGAATCCTCCTCTTTGCTGATAAACGATACTTTAACATAGCCCTCTTCTATTTCTTTCTTTGAAAATTGCTCAACTTCGCTATAGGCATTAAGCAGAGGCAGGCAATCTTCGTGCAGTTCTCCGTAGTATTGCTTGTTCAGCACCTCAACCATTTTTTTGAATAAGAGGTTGTTGAAATTAATGATATGCTTCTCGCTGCGATAGTTGAAGGAGAGAGGCTGTATGCGTATCCTGCTGGGTGTATTTTGCTCACGCATGTTGTTGAGGATATTCCAATCGCCGTTGCGCCAGCGATAGATGGATTGCTTTACATCACCCACAATCAGACTGTCATCACCTTGGGAAAGACCTTCATCTATCAACGGTTTGAAATTGTTCCATTGCATACGGCTTGTATCCTGGAACTCATCGATCATGATGTGACTAATGTTGGTACCTATCTTTTCAAAGATAAAGGCCGAATCGCTGTCGCTGATGAGATTGGCTAATAGTTGGTTGGTATCGGCTAACAAGAAACGGTTTTTCTCATGGTTTTCTTGAGTGACAGCCTCTCTTATAGCGTTGATGAGTTGTAACTGATAGAGGTAACGAGTACCCATGTCGCAACTGCGACTGATAGTTACTGCCTGGGTACGATAGTCTTCTGCCTCGTTGAGGAGGGGCATGAGTTCTTGCTCAACAACAGAGACAACAAGTTCTTTTTGCTTTGATTTTGCATTAACCCAACTGTCAGCATTTTGCATTTTTTCTTCTATGCGCTTGCCTGGCAGCTTGTTGTTGTCAAATTCATCTTTGACTAATTTATCGAAATAGCCAATGACGGAAGAACCATATTTTAGGTCGGTGTCGAAGATGCAATGTTTGTTCATAATATCGGCAAAACGCAGCCTGAACGTGTTTAACCCATCGATAGCCTCCTTCTTCAGCAAATTGAGCTGTTGTTGGTAATCCTTGATAATGTGGCTGTCTTTCAGTTGTTCATGCAGTCGTTTACTTTTCTCCACAAAACCTTCGTCAAAAATGTGCCGACCAAACGATTTCAGTTCGCCATCGACTTGCCAGCGGGTTGCGTCATTGATTTTTGCGTCAATATAACTGAGTATCCATGATAGCTCATGTGAATGTTCGTCAAGTCGCGCAATCATGTGATCTACTACCTCATCGAGAACGGCAGTGGTGTCGAGCTCAATGTTCAGATTGGAGCCGATGCCTAACTCCCTGGCCAGGTTGCGTGTGACAATCTGGAAGAAAGAGTCGATGGTGGTGACTTGAAAGCGGTTATAGTCGTGCAAGATACGATGTAAAGCATCACCTGCTCGCTGTCTGATGTCGCTGGTGCTGAACGAATGACCAGACTCTTGCAGCCGTTTGTACAAGGCGTCAAAATAGGGTGTAGAACCCTCTTCGCCTTTCCAGATGCCCCACAGCTGTTGCAGGATGCGTTCCTTCATCTCTGTGGTAGCCTTGTTGGTGAATGTTACGGCGAGGATATGACGATAGGCGCGAGGATCAATGATAAGCAGTTTGATGTACTCCACCGCCAAGGTGAAAGTCTTGCCAGAACCTGCTGATGCCTTGTATATAAGTAATTCCATGTAAAATATTTGCTTTTTTGTTCGTTATGCTTTGTATAGCATGGTAAAGATAAAGAAAAAAAGCAGAAAAACCAAAAATATAGTTTTATCTTTGCAAAGAAATGCAACTGTTGGATTTCCTCTCTCATTGTTTGATTATATATCGTATTTTTATGGTCGGGATGAATATTCACGACTATTATTTTTAAAGGACCATAATACCTTACGTTTTGCTTGGATTTGACAGGTGCATTTGCGTAACAGGAGCATTTAATAATGTTTTTTGACATAAAAACTTAAAAAAAGTTGATGAAAATTTTTTTGTTTTAAATCATTTGATTATTTTTGTACCATATTACCTGATTGGCTTGATCGTATGTGAATATAATCTGGTCATACAAATGCTTTTTGATTATATGCATTGACAGGATAATTGAATAGTAGTTTTGTCGTGTTTTATTTTGTGTTTGTGTTGTAAATCAGGCTTTGTTGAGAAACAAGGCCTGATTATTTTTTTACGTTATTATTGCTTAATCTTTCTTTGAATTACCTTCATATGTTTTATGTATACTCTCGCAGTCTAAACGTTAAATAATGTCAAATGGTGGTATTTTTATAGTACTATGTATTGCAAGGTACTAAAATTTTTCCATATCTTTGCAAAACCAAAAGAAGGTATTGTACCTACGTTTGGAAAATAATCACTACATTAAACATATAAAGTTATGAGTAACGAAAATGCAAAATCACAGATGAGGAAGGGGATGCTGGAGTATTGCGTGTTGCTACTGTTGCACAGAGATGCCTCTTATGCTTCTGACATTCTCTCACAGCTGAAAGATGCTGAGTTGTTGGTGGTGGAGGGAACGCTTTATCCCTTGTTGACACGTTTGAAAAATGATGGTTTATTGAACTATGAATGGCGAGAATCGACACAGGGACCACCACGAAAGTATTACTGCCTTACGGAGCTTGGTGTGGAAGCGCTGAAAGCAATGGACGAGGCTTGGGTAGGACTGACACACACCGTAGAGGTGCTGAAGTCGAGCATCACAGATCCTAAATTCCTGATTGTTTAACTGTAATAAAAGAAATTTCAATATGAAAAAGAATATTAATATCAATATGTTTGGCGTGATTTACGCTATTGACGAGGATGCTTACGACCTGCTTAAGAAGTATCTGGAGAATATGCGCAGCTATTATAGCCGTCGTAGTGGTGGAGAGGAAATTGCCAATGATGTAGAGAATCGTGTGGCAGAACTCTTTGCAGAATTGAAGAGTCAAGGGGTGGAGGCCATCACCATTGAGCATGTTGAGGACATCATTAAGCGCATTGGTGACCCTCAGCAGATGGACGAAGAAGGAAATGTAAAGAATGAACGTATTATGGATGGTGGCTATGCCGAAGCCGTGGGAGAAAAGACCGTTAGGAAACTGTATCGTGACCCTGATGACAAAATCTTAGGGGGTGTGATTTCTGGCTTCTGTCGTTATTTGGGCATAGATGATCCAGTGATTGCCAGATTGTTGTTCTTGTTACTGGTGTTCTTCTCACATGCCATTCTGGTGGTGGTCTATGCCGTTTGCTGGGCATTGATTCCTGAGGCTAAGACGGCTGAGGAACGTCTGCAGATGAAAGGTAAACGTGTGACACCGAATGCCATCAATGAGGAACTGATGCAGGGGGTGAATCGTGCTAAGGATTTTGTGAACAATCCTGATAATCAGCGAAAAGCGAGTGGTTGCTTAGCTACCTTTATAAAGATATGCTTCTTCTCGATACTGGGATTCTTCGCTTTTATTTTCGGAACGGTGCTGCTGTGCGTGCTAATAGCTTTGGGCTTATCATTGGGAGCTGCTGTGTTTGGCCTGGGCGGAGCCTTTGTGGGCTTGGGCATGGATCCTGAAATTGTAAATGTGCTGAGCACTGTGCCTGCGTGGTTGCAGTGGACTTTTGCCGGAGCCACTATCTTGGTGCTGGCTATCCCGTTGTTCATGCTGTTGCATAAACTGTTGAGCAAACAAGAGAAGTCGATGTCAACAGGATTGGTAGTGACAATGATTATTGTATGGATACTGGCTTTGGGCGTAGCTGTTTCAACGCTGGTGCCAATAGCAGCCAACTTTGCAGATAAAGAATATAAAAACTATTGGCACTACAGAACAGAAGCAGTCATAGAACAACCTACTGTAACAGAGGCTGAAGCTGTCTTTGCTTAAACTGAATCAATTGGAATGAAACGCTGGGATATGTCTCAGCTTACGTATAAAGGGGTGTTGTTACAACAGCACCCCTTTATAGTAGAAGCAGTCTGCACCAAAGTCTGGCTGAGGCAATGTGTTTTGTGGGTTGAAGATGCCAAAAACAGATGAGCCTGATCCACTCATAGAGGCATATACAGCACCATTATCGTATAGTTGGCACTTGAGTGCCTCAATTTCAGGATGCTGGGGGAAGATGCTCGCCTCGAAGTCGTTGACCAGATGATGTCGCCACTCGTTGATAGGAGATTGCAATATATTGGGTATGCTTTCGGCTGGGCGTTTGGGCTGGATGTGTGCAAACGCCTCTTTAGTAGAAACAAACACGTTAGGCTTGACGATGATGATTTGGTAACCCTTAAGCGACAAGTTGATGGGAGTGAACACATCGCCAATGCCTGTAGCAAACGTAGGTTGGTTCTGGATGAAGAAAGCACAGTCGGCACCTAACTGAGCCGCATATCGTTCTAACTGTTCTGTAGATAGCTGTAACTCAAACAGGTCGTTGAGCAACTTGAGCATGAAAGCTGCATCGGCAGAGCCACCACCCAGGCCTGCACCCGAGGGGATGTGTTTCAACAGGGAAATATCTATGGGAGGTATGGATGGAAATGCTTCCTTGAGAAGAAGGTAAGCCTTGACTACCAAGTTCTTGTCTGCATCACAATCAAGGGCATTGCCATATTGTTGCAGGGAATAGCTTTTTTCTTTTTCGCTGTTGTTGGCTATGGTAACCTCCAAAGCATCATGGAGACCTGTCACTGGGTAAAATACGGTCTCTAAATCGTGATAGCCGTCTGTTCGACGGTTTACGATGTTCAACCCCAGGTTTATCTTACAATTCGGAAAAGTAATCATACAAAATAAACTATTCAACTTCAATCTTATAGCTTTCCTCAACTGAACGGTGAGAAAAAAGCTTGGTAACTATATAATAGTTTTCAACTGCAAAGTTAATAACTTCTTGAAAAAAACATGTTGCATTCTAAGAGGATTTTCAAAATATCGTGTTACCTTTGCCATCACTAAAATGAGATGAACTATGGCAGAACAAACAAGACGAGGCAAGGGGCAACGTTCAACGAGCAGTGCCCAGCCTGTCAACGATTATGGAAGGATTCCACCCCAAGCTACAGATTTAGAGGAAGCAGTGCTTGGTGCGTTGATGATTGAGAAAGACGCTTATTCGCTGGTTAGCGAACTGTTGCGTCCACAATCTTTTTATGAACATCGTCATCAGTTGTTATATACCGCAATCACTAATTTAGCCATTAGTCAGCAGCCTATTGATTTACTAACGGTAAAAAACGAGTTGGAAAAAGAGGGTACACTTGGTGAAGTAGGTGGACCTTTCTATATTACACAGCTAACCAGTAAGGTGGCATCTGCTGCCCATGTAGAGTTTCATGCCCGTATTATTGCTCAGAAAGCATTGGCTAGGGAGCTGATATCTTATTCTAATACTATTCAAGGAAAGGCTTTTGATGAAACGCAAGATGTGGATGATTTGATGCAGGAGGCTGAAGGTAAGCTTTTTGAGATTTCACAACAGAACCTCAAAAAAGACTATACTCAAATAAACCCTATTGTAGAGGAAGCATATAAACAGATACAGATTGCAGCTTCCCGCACCACAGGATTGAGTGGGTTGGAGACAGGATTCCACGACTTGGATAAGATTACATCGGGGTGGCAAAACTCCGATTTGGTGATTATCGCAGCTCGTCCAGCCATGGGAAAAACAGCTTTTGTTTTGTCTATGGCGAAAAATATGGCGGTAAATTACAAATATCCAGTGGCTTTCTTCTCTCTTGAGATGAGTAACTTGCAATTGGTGAACCGACTGATAGCCAATACCTGTGAGATTGAGAGTGATAAAATTAGGAGTGGACGCTTGCAACGTCATGAGTGGGAACGTCTTGATCGCAAATTGAATGACCTGTTGGATGCTCCGTTGTATATTGACGACACTCCTTCGTTGTCGGTATTTGAATTGCGTACCAAAGCACGCCGACTGGTGCGTGAACATGATGTGAAGATTATCTTTATCGACTATTTGCAGTTGATGAATGCCAGTGGTATGAGTTATGGCAATCGACAAGAAGAGGTGAGTACTATTTCACGATCATTGAAAGGGCTTGCCAAGGAACTGAACATTCCTATTATCGCATTGTCACAGTTGAACCGTAGTGTGGAGTCTCGAGGTAGTGCCGACACCAAAGGTGATGCGAATAGTCGTCGTCCTCAGCTGAGCGACTTGCGTGAGTCGGGAGCCATTGAACAGGACGCTGATATGGTATGTTTTATTCATCGTCCTGAGTATTATAAGATTTATACAGATGAGAATGGTAATGATATTCGTGGACAAGCAGAGATCATTATTGCTAAACATCGTAATGGCGCTGTAGGTGATGTGCATCTGAGGTTCATTGGTGAATATACCCGCTTCCAAAATCTTGATGATGAACTGTTGGCCAATGCTTTAGCTTCTAAGCCTCAGACATTCCGCTCGAAGATGAATACTCCGATAGGGAATGATTCTCCTGCTCCACCTCCTCTGCTTGATGGTGATGTTCCTTTCTGAATAACAAATAAAGCCCTGAAAGAATCCTTTCAGGGCTTTATCATAAATATAATAACCTTTAGTGTTTCACCACGCGAAGAACTCGAATGCCTGTCCAATTAGGATTGTCTTCGAGCATCTTCTTGATGGTGACCTTGGAAACAACCACTTTCTTTTCTTTGGATGAAGCGTGCATCAATGTCAACTTGCCGCTGATGTTGAAAGCTAAACCCATGTGGGCAATGTCGAGACCTGGCTCGTTGGTGGTGAACATGATGATGTCACCGTCAAGAATCCATTTTAAACCGTCGTTGGGCAAATCGGATGCCGGAACATAGTGCACTGTAGTTCCATTAATGCTCTGCTCGATGGCACGCATCTTCTCCATATTCTGTGCATTGGCCAACTGAGGATAGAGGTTAGGATGAGACGTCATATAACCTGTATGAACCTGCATGGTGTGTTTGCTCTTCACAGCAGCAACATCTTCCAAAATGCCTTCCTTGATGGCATTCTGTGCCCATTCAGTCATGTAATGCAGTCGAGAGGTGTAACCATCAATCTTACCATCGCGATAACGCAGTTTTTGTACGTAATCAGCAAAAACTTCTTCGTCTTTATAATTGTTTTCCTTCATAGGGGCCAATGCTAAGGCAATGGAATACTCTACAAAGGTGGTGCAATCCAGTTCGTCGGTATTCAGTACCAATTCCTCTGTGTCATTTTGATCAAGCACACCAGCCACGTAAGGTACATCTAAGTAAGATACAGCATTGGTAAGTACGTCGCTCGAGGATTGAGCAAATGCCTGTGCAGACAACAATGCTGCACCTACGGCACTAAATAAGAGTCTTTTCAAGTTCATATCGTTATTATTTATTAGTTTTCATTGTATATTTGATGAAGAATACGATCAGCAGGATGTAAGCTACCAAGGAAACTGCTTCAGACAAAGGGTTAGCCAACCATGCCTCGTTAGTGAGATTGATGTCGGCAAAGCGCATGCCTGCACTTACCACACCCATCAAAGCACCGCCTGCTATAAAACCAGACGCCAGTAACGTTCCTTTCTCTCCACGAGTCCTATTGATTTCTGAATCCTTGCTGCGAGTAGTAACATACCAGTTGATAGCACCGCCAACAACTAATGGCACATTCAACTGTATGGGGATGAACATTCCTAAAGCAAAGGCTAGTGCAGGAATCTTACACCAATTAAGAACAATGGCCAATAAAGCTCCTATGCCATATAGTAACCAAGGAGCACCTACGCCACTCATCAATGGCTCGATAACTGCTGCCATAGCATTGGCCTGTGGAGCAGCTAACTGTCCGGTTGTGAATCCATATGCTTTGTTTAAAATAATCATCACACCGCCAACAGTAGCAGCTGAAACAATGGTGCCCAAGAACTTCCAAGCTTCCTGCTTAGCAGGTGTAGTGCCTATCCAATAACCAATCTTTAGGTCTGTTACGAAACCACCTGCCATTGACAACGCGGTACAAACTACGCCTCCCATTACAAGGGCAGCCACCATGCCTTCAGGACCACGCAGTCCTACAGCCACCATAACGACGGAAGCGAGTATCAGCGTCATCAGTGTCATACCAGACACGGGGTTAGTTCCTACGATAGCAATGGCATTAGCAGCAACTGTAGTGAAAAGGAAAGCAATGACAGTTACCAATAGCAAAGCTACAATAGTAAAGAGCACGTTGCCTTTCATTACATCGAAATAGAAGAATAGCAACACCAAAATAATAGTTATGATTGAACCAATAGCTACTACCTTCATAGGCAGGTCTCGTTGTGTGCGCAAAGATTCTGTGCCAGTAGTCGCTTTACCGCCCATTTCTTTAATAGCCAAACTGATAGCACTTTTGATGATACCCCAAGATTTGAGGATGCCAATAATTCCTGCCATAGCTATACCACCAATGCCTATGCTCTTGGCATAATTGGTGAAGATGTCTTCAGGAGACATGTCACCAATAGCCGTTGTAATAGCAGGATTCCACTGATTAAGTACGCTATCACCCCATATCAGTGACATGCCGGGAACGATGATCCACCATACAGCCAAAGAGCCTGCACAAATAATGGAGGCGTATTTCAAACCAACTATGTAGCCCAAACCCATAACGGCAGCTCCTGTATTGACCTTGAATACTAGTTTTGCTTTATCTGCCAACATTTCACCAAGCCCAATCACACGTGTTGTAAAATTTTCGTTCCACCAACCAAAGGTAGAAACAATAAAATCGTACAAGCCACCCACGATGCCAGCTATCAACAGAGGCTTTGCTTGGTTACCACCTTGCTGTCCCGATACTAATACTTGCGTGGTAGCAGTTGCTTCTGGGAAAGGATATTTGCCGTGCATTTCGCTCACAAAATACTTTCTGAATGGTATGAGGAACAAAATACCCAAGCAACCACCTAAAAGACTGCTGATGAATACTTGTGTAAAAGTAACGGTTATATCGTCAGGATAAGACTCTTGTAATATATATAATGCGGGTAAAGTAAAGATAGCACCTGCCACTATAACGCCCGAACTGGCACCGATGGACTGGATAATGACATTTTCACCCAATGCATGCTTACGCTTAGCAGCACTGGAGATACCAACGGCAATGATAGCGATGGGAATAGCTGCCTCAAATACCTGACCAACACGTAATCCTAGATAGGCAGCTGCGGCAGAAAAAAGTACTGCCATCAGCAATCCCCACATCACAGACCATGCATTAACTTCTGGATAAGTTTTGTCGGGGCTAATTAACGGATTATAAATCTCACCTGGTTTCAGCTCGCGATAAGCATTATCGGGTAAAGAGGTATGTATTTCTTCTTTCATCTTAGCCTGTTATTTGACATCTGCTAACACTTCGCCTTCAATGAAAAGCCTCACAGTCTCAGTCTTTGCATTGGTGCGGAGCGTAACCGACTTTTTGAAATGACCAGGATATTTGTCTCTTGCATCATAGGTAACCTTGATGGTGCCTGTCTTTCCAGGCAAAACTGCTTCTTGGCTATATTCAGGAACTGTGCAACCACAAGAAGCAACAGCCTGATGTATGACCAAAGGAGCAGTACCAACATTAGTAAAGGTAAAGACTGTGCTTACTGTACCCTTTTCTTGTGAAAAGGCTCCAAAATTATGTTCAGTCTTGTCGAACTTAATATCAGCTTGATTTTGTGCAGCTGCATAACCGATGCATAATGACAGCATCGCTAAAACCAACATGATTTTTTTCATTTCAATATTACTTTATTGTTTATATTTCAACGTCCAAGTTATCTCTTTACTGCGTAAAGACACGAATAACTGCACAAAGTTACTAATAAGCGAGAGAAAAGCCAAATTTATTTAGACTTTTCCGAGGAATAGTAACTATAGCAAAGCTAAAGTTGCAATTATATTTGTTAATCTAACGATTTTTAGCGAATTTTGTATGCACTATTCAATGTAATAATTATGAAAGAAACTATAAAGATACAGGATCTGTCAATAGGATATGTAGATAAGAAAGAAGTGAAGGTGGTGGCGAATCACATAACTGCTACAATTTTCAGTGGAGAACTGACATGCTTGTTGGGTGCTAACGGAGTGGGTAAAAGTACTCTCTTACGTACACTTTCGGCATTCCAACCAAAATTAGGAGGAAAGATTTTTATTGAAGGAAAGGAAATCAGTGAATTCACCGATAAACAATTGTCGCGTGTCATCAGTGTAGTGCTGACAGAAAAGCCTGATATACGTAATATGACAGTGGAAGAGTTGGTAGGCTTGGGAAGGAGTCCGTACACTGGTTTTTGGGGTACTTTGGCAAAAGATGATAAGGTCGTGGTGAATAATGCTATTAGATTGGTAGGCATCGAATCTCTGCAAGGAAGAATGATACAAACACTTAGTGATGGTGAGAGGCAGAAGGTAATGATTGCCAAAGCTTTGGCACAAGATACTCCAGTTATTTATCTTGACGAGCCTACTGCTTTCTTAGATTATCCTAGTAAGGTGGAAATGATGCAATTGTTGTATAAATTAAGCAGAGAAACAGACAAAACAATCTTTCTTTCTACCCACGATTTGGAGTTGGCTTTACAGATAGCTGATAAACTTTGGCTGATGGATAAAAAGAAGGGTGTTAGGATAGGGGCACCCGAAGACCTTTCTTTAGATGGTAGCTTAGGTGGTTTTTTTGCACGCAAAGGTATTGTTTTTGAACAAGAGACGGGTTTATTTAAAGTTGAACATGAAATCACCAGAAAAGTGGGACTTAAAGGAGGTGGCGTGAGATGTGTAATGATGGCTAAAGCCTTGAATCGTATTGGAATACAAGGTGATGTTAACTCAGGAGATAAAGATATAATAACAGTTTTAACTGATAGCTATATCCTAAAGTTATCAGACAAAGAAATCGTATGTAAAACGATTGCAGAAATATTGCAAAAATTGAATTAGTCTTCTTCTATCTTTACATATTTGTCTTTCAGCGTCTTGCAAATGTTTATCAACTCTTGCAGAGTAGAGGGCTCATAATGCTCACCATAGCATAGAATAATGGCATTTAACTTCACTTTTGAATATTTTCCTAATCTTTTCCCTTTAATAGATTTGTTACTATCCTGCTCAGCTAACAATTCAGCTGGTGTCACATTCAGTGCTTTCGAAATTTTTTGGATAGTTTGGAGAGTTGGATTGCGGAGTCCTGCATATAAATTAGCCTGCTTTAAACCTGCTTTCTTGGCTAATTGACTCTTGTTCATTCCGTTCTGCTTTAGAAATTTGTCTACGTTTAGCATAATATAATATTTTGTAAGTTTTTGACCTTTCAAAGTTAGTGTTTTTTTTTAAAACAAACAAATGAATAGGATTATTATTAATCGAAATGTGTTGAATAACAACCTCAAAAAGGTCTATATTCCTTTTTCCTATGAAAATACGAACATTTATACTTATATTTTGAGAATTAATACCTTACGAGCAGAGAGTCTATTTCCTAAGTACCCAAGCAGTATCGAATTGTCCGTTGGTCTCGTATTGATGAATAGCACGATAAGCATCCGCTTCCTTCTCAAAAGAATCTACACAGACACGCGCCTTTCCGTCACCAATAATTGCTTTGGCATTTGAATATCCTAATTGAATAAGGCGTTGTACTTCTTTTTGTGCTGATTCTGCACTTCCCACACTGGCCACAATCACATTATACAACTTTTTATTTTTTACAGATGGTGTAGCGCTAACATTAGCGGGGGAAGAGGTTGTTATTTGATCTGTTAATTGTTTTGCCGGTTCAGTAGGCGGATCCTCAGTAGTAGCTTTTTGATGCTTAATGGTGGGTGTTGGATGGGTAACGATAGAACTTATACTCAATGATTCCTTCAATACCTCTTTAGAAATAACACTTGCCTCACTATCAATGATACCCGATTTCTCAAAAGGAGAGATGTATAAAATAGATCCTATCAGCAAGATGAGTACAGCTGCTACAGCTGCGATATTACGCAAATAATTGCTGAAATTAACTACCTTAACAGGTGGATTGTTCTCATGGATAATCTGTTCTGCTTTGTTTTCCGGCACTATTGTAACAGTAGTGACTGTTGGCGCTTCTTCTAATGGTAAGTCCTTTAGTTCTTGCATTTTAAATCTGTCCAAACCATAGAATGCGGGGGTGACTAAACGATGGTCAAATGGCGTGAACTCATATTTTCCATAAATGTCATAACGAAGTTCACCTATGTTGACCAACTCCATAAATCCTGTTTCATGGATGTTCTCCATCAGCGCTTCCGACTCCTGTCGTATCATTTTTATTGCATCAGGGAAAGATGAGCCGTATGCTGACATGTAGGATTGTGCCAGCAAACCATCGTTGATACGAAGTTGTGGGTTAAAACCAATTACACGTGATGGAGGCAAGAAAAAACCATCTTCATTTTCTTGCTTTGCGGGGATGTAATGGGTAATGAAACCACCAAAGTCTGGGATGATTACACAATCATTCTCAAGCAATAAGGACACGATATGTTTTGCCAATTCGTTCATTTGTTGATGCGAAGTTACGAAAAACATTTTATACAATCAAAAAAAATGATTATTTTTGTACCTTGTAAATTTATAGTGAGATTTTGATGAACTTTGTCAAATATATATCGTGTTTAGTTTTAGTATTGTTTTGTGCCTGCCAAAAAGGTACTCGTCTACAAAACATGCCAGAAGACAAGGTTGCCAAAGAACTCCTTCAGGGCGTTTGGTTAAATGATTCTTCAGAAATGGCAGTTTTTCAGGTTGTTGGAGATACAATCCGTTATGCTGGTCCTAATGCACCTTCTGTCCTTTTTAAGATAATCCGAGATTCAATTTATCTATTGGGTGACGATACGCTGTCATATAAGATTGTTCGACAAGGGGAGAATACATTTTGGATTAACACGGCAACTGACATTCTGATGAAGTTACATCGTTCTGATGAAGAAGACCAATTGGCTTTCATACCACAGAATGAACCAGTTTCTGTTAATTTAATTCAGGAGTATGTTGAGAAAGATAGTGTGATTGTTTATAATAATATCCGCTATCGTGGCTATGTTTTCATCAATCCCTCTCGCTATAAGGTAGTCCGTACTATTTACGATGAAAACGGCATAGGTTTAGAAAATACTTATTATGACAATATTATTCATATCTGTGTCTATAATGGTACAGAGGAGTTATATGCCAGAGATATCAGCAAGAATCTTTTCATTGATTATGTGGATGCCCAGGAGCTGGCACTTTCTATATTGTCAGATATGGATTTTGTGGATGTAAATGCCGATGGTTATCATTATCGTGCAGTGTTAACTATACCAGAAAGTGCTGCATATCATTATTTTAACTTGATTATTTCACCTCGGGGCGTACTTAAAATCCAAGCATAATAGATAAGTGTATGATACCGTCATCAGACAAGGATAATCTTTTGCTTGGAGAATTGTAGTTGTTCGCTGTTGGTTACTTTGAAGTTTTCTTTCTTTTGAATGTTTTTTTGCTGACAGAATGACGTGCCTTCTTTTTGGGATGATAAGCTGGTGTCTCTCCCAATTCTATTGGAACGGGAATCTTATAAATGTCTTTTCCGATAAAATCTTCAATTTTTTTGAATTCTGTCTGCTGGTCATCATTCACAAAAGTAATGGCTAATCCATCGTTATTGGCACGGGCAGTTCGTCCCACACGATGAACGTAGTCCTCGCAGTCATAAGGTACATCATAATTGATGACTAGTCGGATGTCGTCCACGTCGATCCCCCTTGATAGGATATCAGTAGCCACTAAGATATCAATCTTTCCCGCTTTGAAACGATACATTACATCATCGCGTTGCATTTGTTCTAGATCTGAGTGCATTGCATCAGCATTCAGCCCTTTCTTTTTGAGTGCATTAGCCAGTTCCTTCACCTTGATCTTCTTAGATGCGAAAATAATCACTCGTTCGGGTTTGGAGTCATTAAATAAGCTCAGGATAATACCCAGTTTCTGAGGCTCATGACAGATATAGGCAGCTTGGATTATTTTATCAGCAGGTTTGGATACAGCGATCTTTACTTCCACTGGTTCATCAAGGATTTTATTTGCCAATAACTGTATCTTCTCTGGCATCGTGGCTGAGAACATTATGGTTTGCCGGTATTTGGGCAAGAAGCTAACAATCTGCATGATATCGTCATAAAATCCCATGTCAAGCATACGGTCTGCCTCGTCAAGGATAAAGAAACTGACTTTGGATAGGTCTACATAGCCTAAACTTAGGTGTGCCAATAGTCTTCCTGGTGTGGCTATCACCACATCAGCCCCCATTGTAAGTCCGCGTTTCTGTTGTTCAAAGGCCACACCATCCCCACCTCCATAAATAGGCACACTGCTCACATTGTCCATATAATATGAGAATCCCTGCATCTGTTGGTCAATCTGTTGCGCCAATTCGCGGGTAGGAGCCATGATGATGCAGTGGATAGCATCTTTTCGTAGATCGCAAGTTGCTAATTTGTCGAGCACGGGCAACAGATAGGCTGCAGTTTTCCCAGTTCCAGTCTGTGCTACACCTATTAGGTCGCGTCCTTCCAACAATACGGGTATGGCTTGTTCCTGTATAGGTGTACAGTCTTCAAAGTGCATATCCCACAGTGCGTCAAGCACGTCATCATGTAAATCAAGTTCCTCAAATTTCATTTTTCGCCAATTTCGACTGCAAAATTAGGCAAAATTTCAGCCTCTTATGCTAAATAAGATAAAAATAATGGGATTAAAAACATGTTTTTTAGCATAATTTTTGGCAGTAATGGGAATTATCCCTTACTTTGCAACTGATTTCGTGAAGAAATTAGGATAAGAATGAACGGCTCCGGTCGTTGAATCTTACTTTAGTATTAACTAAAACGATTTTCATGAGGTATTATGTAAATTGGTTTTTTGTTGTATTATTGATTAGTTCCTTGACATCATTTATTGAGAAAGACAGATCTGTTGAAGGTCTAAGTGTTGGAGAATATGCGCCGGATTTCGTAATCTGTGGCGATGACTCTAATACTGGTGAAACAGTGCATAGGCGACTTTCTACGCTACACGGCAACTATGTACTGGTTAATTTTTGGGCTTCTTATGATGCTCCGTCACGTATGCGTAACATTGAGTTGAATCGTGCGTTGCTTGATGAGGAGAATACCCAAATACGTATTGAATTCGTTTCCGTGTCGTTCGATGATTATGCATCTATCTTCCGTGAAACGGTTCGTAAGGACGGTATAGTTGGTGCCGGCTGTTTTGTTGAAACAGAAGGTATTAAGTCCAGCATCTTCAAGGACTACAACCTGAAGAAGGGCTTTACTAACTATCTACTGGATGAAAATGGTATGATTATTGCCAAAAACATCTCGGTTGCAGAGCTTTCATCTTATTTGAATGTAACTCATTCTTGAATATGCAGAACAGGTAAGTTGATTGTTTACACACAATTGAGGACTGATACAACAAAAATTCAACAAAGTAATTTGACTTTGTTTGAGAAAAAGATGGGCTCGTTTGGATTATTTTCCATACGGGCTTTTTTTGTTTCCTTTTGTTATTTTGTTGGGAGATTAGAAGAAAAAAATGGTTGCCGTTTCACAATAGAAAGGCAACCATTTCAATTGAAGCAATAATCTTATTGTTAGAAATATAATAAAGTCAGAATTTAAAGTCGATACCTACACCTATTACATGATTGGTTCTTGAAAAAATCTCGGTACCAAAACTGGCTGCTTTTTCATAATCTGAATAGATAGAGCAAAAATAACCGGCATTCAGGCGAATCTTCTGGTTGATGTTCCAAGCACCACCTAAGCCTACGCTATAACTGTCACAGGCAAAAGAAGTATCCTGTTCGTAACCGTCACTTAAACCGTAGTCAGTACGCTGACCGCCACAGCTGATGGTAAACTTATCGTTAATGTCATACTCAATACCAGCCAAGAATTCATGTGTGCCATGCTTCAACTCCTTCTGACGGTCGTTTGCCATCTTAGCATTCTTGTCGTCGAAGAAGTGATACTCAAGTGTAGCGCGCAATTTCTTTGTGAATTCATAGCCCACTGCAAAAGTCAGCAGGGCAGGCATGTCGTAACGTGTGCGTACACCATCTTGATAAGGAGCTGTGTAGGCATCAAATCCTCCAGCCATCTTTTCTTGAATGTTTTTGCCAATGGCAGCAGCCTGTTCTGCAGTAATCTTACCACCTATCACCAGTTGTGTCAATGGCTCTGTAACCATACCATTGGTGTTCAGCTCTGCATTCAGTACGTTAGTATCGTTCTTTGTACTGATTTTTGTGCGGAACTCATAACGTGCTGCTAAAGTCAAAGGCCCCTTGTGGAAGTTTAAACTGACAATAGGAGTGAATCCCCAACCTTTTTGATCAACGTCCAGCATTAACTGTGCAAGAGTACCCTTTGATGGATGATTGCCGGCAATGACGTGGCCACGATAGTAACCATCATAATAGTTAGCACGAAAACCTACAGCACCAGCAAAACTATCCGTAAATTTATAGGTGAAGTTCAGCTGTCCACCATATATATATTGTTTGCCCTTCATTGAAGAGTCAAAGTTGTATTGGTCAGGAGTAATAACAGGGATAGCCCCTCCAACAGCTTGAGATAAGCCGCCAGTCAACTGTGTTATGGTGTTGGCGATGAGGGCATTGAACATCGGAACGCCATTTTTGTACTCAACGAAACCGCCAGAACCTACGATACCGATCATGGTAGAAATTGCCCAACGGTCTTTCTTGTATGATGCAAAAACAGCAGGTACAATAGGAGCAGAAGCTTTACCTTCATAAAGCACACCATTATTCTTAATGTCGCGATACTGCCATGGTTTCTGGAAGTTGAATGATAATTGCCAACCTTCGTGTCCCCATGCCAAACCGGCAGGATTAGAGAAAATAGCGTCAATATCGAATGAAGCACCACGTGCCATCATACGATCAAAAGCAATGTGGTAATTTGTATTAGTCATCAATCCACCAGCTTGAGCAATAATGCAGGTACTGAGTAACAGCCCTAATAGAAAACTTTTCTTCATATAGTTTATTTTGATTGGTTTCATTTGAAACTTTTGCAAAGGTACTAATAAAAGTTTCATGTGCAACCATACAGGGGAATTTATTCTTAGAATAGGGGTGCCTTTAATGTTTATTAACAAATAGTGGCCCATTAAGACTGCTGTTTTGTGTATTTTTGCAACTAAATATAAAGTGGGAAATCATGAAAGACATGAAGTGGAAGATCCTTTCTTCTGAGTACCTTATTAAAAGACCTTGGCTTACAGCCAGACGTGATGTGGTGGAACTGCCTGATGGCAGGATCAATAAGGAGTATTATGTGTTGGAATACCCCACATGGATCAATGTAACTGCCATCACCAAAGACGGACAAATGGTACTGGTGCGTCAGTATCGACATGCTTTGGGACAGACCAACTTTGAGATAGTCGCAGGTGTGGTAGAACAGGGGGAATCACCCCTTGAGGCAGCCAAACGAGAGCTGTTGGAAGAAGCTGGCTATGGTGGTGGTGAATGGAGGGAGATAGCGGTCGTTTCTGCCAATCCCAGTACTACGACCAACCTTACGCATTGCTTCCTGGCAACAGGTGTAGAGAAGATTAGCGGACAGCATCTGGATGCTACAGAAGATATTGAGGTGTATCTTTTCTCGCAAGAAGAAGTAAAGGAGATGATTCGCCGTGGTGATTTTGTACAGTCGCTCATGCTGGTGCCCTTGCTAAAATACTTCTCGGGATTATAAGCTCAGTTTTTTATTGATGATTAATACAGGCGTAGTGTCATGTTTAGGCAAAAAAAACGCCTGTTCTCTTGCTTTTAGTTACAAGTATTTTATCCAAGAATACGGTTTCCGTTGTTGCAGGTAGTTGAGGTTACCCTCATTGGAATATGCCTCACGCTCTAAACTGATGCTGCGATAGGCATTGCCTTTCATGGTCAGACGGATCAACCATTCTATGACATACCACAGGTAGAAACCTACGATTAACATTTCCAGCATCTGACGGGTGTGGATGCGTTCATGGTTCAGTAAATGCTCGTCCATCTCTGTATCTAAGCGTGTAAATATGACACCAAACAGATTAATGGCGTTAAAGCGTTTGAATGGCAAATATTTGTTTTTTACTATTATCAATTCTTCTTTAAACTTTTATAGTACAGCTTCAACTCCTCTGCATCCGCAGTCTTATCAGTAAATACCTCCAGGAAGAGTGGCTGGCGAGTAATGTCAGCTTTGGTAAAAACGGGCATTGCGGCTTGGAGTTCCTCTTCATTATGGACAGAGAGATATGTAAAGCCCCTGTCTTCAGCCCATGCCTTAGCTGTTGCTTGGTGAGCTCCTGTAACAAAACGCAAAGTACGTTCGTCGGGTGTGAAACCTGGTAAGGTTTGCAACTGTGCATTACCGCCATTGTTAATGACCATCATGCGGATATTAGAACCATAGTTGCTGTTCCATAGAGCATTCATACCACCAAAAAAACTCACGTCACCAATTACGATGTAATTAATCTTCTCGCTTGCCGTAGCATAGCCAAGGGCAGAAGCTAAAGCCCCTTCGCTTCCTTCCAATCCCATATTCGACTGAATCTCCACATCTGTAGGCAATGGGAACAGTTGTGCATAGCGTACCACCGAACTGTTGCCCAGGTGTAACGCACATCCCTGTGGGAGGGCAGCCATCAGTTGCCCCACTACCTGCATCTCTGAATAGGGGAAACGCGGCTCAGATAATTTCTCCTCTAATTGACTCCATTGACGAGGATAGATGGGAGGCACATCCTCAATGAGGGGAGCAATCTTCTCAAAGAATTCAAACGGATCCATCTCAATGATAGTTGTCAAGGCACCGAAGTCATCATTTATCTCTCCGTTTTTCGATACATGCCAGTGTTCTGTTGGTTTATGCTTGCGCAGGAAATATTTAAGTCGTCGAGAAACGACAGTCCCGCCAAAGGTAATCAGCAACTCAGGTGCCAGATTCTCCTGTGTCTTCAGGTCCATCGGGAACAGCAGTTCCTCCATCCTGCGCACAGGTTTGCCAGGTGTGGTATGGTTGCTCAGGTTTTCCGTAAGCCACACAAACTGCTTCGATAGCGTCATTTCGTGCTTCTTGTCAAACTCATAGATATTGTTCATCTGACCAGCCACCACCATACGTTTTTTCAGTCGGTTCAGTCGCTCTACCAATGGCTGGTAGTCTTGTTCATACATATTTAATCCCTGATAGCGCTCCATCACTCGCTCTTCGTCTAACTCAGCAGTATTGCACCCAAAGACGGGATCGCTCAGCTGAATATTTATGTGTACAGGTCCTCTTCCATGATGTTTGCTCTCTAAAAGAGCTTCGTTGATAAGTCTGTTGCACGTCATTGCATCTGCTTCGCTTTGTACCTCCGGCAGGTTCACCGCTTTCTTCACGATTTTATCGAATGCCAAAGGCTCTTTCATACGGGAGGGTACTGTGTCTGCGGAGATTACCACCAACGGCACTTGCTGTTTTGATGCTTCAGCCGCAGCAGGCAACATGTTGGTCAAACCATTGCCGGCAGTGCATACCACTGCCACAGGAGCCGCCTCATGCAACGCCAGTCCGAGGGCAAAGAATCCAGCCGTACGGTGGTCATTCACTGGGTAGCAACTAAACGTAGGAACTTGCAGCAAAGATTGTATCAGGGGGACATTCTGACTACCAGGACATACCACCACCTTCGTCACACCATGCGCCTTGAGCAATGCTATCAATTGTCTGACAGATTTTTTATCGCTATACATATTAATATATGGTTATTAATTATTATCTTTGATGCGGTAAAGTTACTTAATAATTCCGAATAATTAAAACAATAACGATATGAACATGAAAAATCGAATGAAGGGATGGCTGGCTGTTGCCATTATGACCGTCCTTCCTGGTATGTCATTTGCAGGAACGCAAATCACCAACCTGCGGGTGCAGGACAGTGTGGAGCCATTGGCCATTGAAGACCGCCATCCGCTGTTTAGTTGGATGATGGAGAGCGATGCTACAGGGCAGTATCAGCAGGCTTACAGCCTCACCGTATGCCGTGAGAGCGATGGCAAGGTGATGTGGACAAGTGGCAAGGTAAATGGTGCCGCTTCCGTGAATGTGCCTTATAGAGGCGTGGCTTTGCAGCCAGAGACTGCCTATACCTGGCAAGTGGAGGTGTGGGATGCCCAAGGCAACAAATACCAGCAGCAGAGTCGCTTTGAAACAGGTCTGATGAACACCAAGCAAGCCGCATGGAGTGGGGCACAATGGATTGGCTCCAAGGAGGTAACCCTCGATGCCGCTTCACATTTCTATTTCCAAGTTGCCACTAAGTTGCACATCGTCAAGGGCGACAAGGCCAGCATCATCCTTGGTGCCAACGATTTCCGTTTGAATGATGCCTTCCAGAACATCGACAACCTGCAAGGCGACAACTACTTCCGCTTTGAGTTCGATTTCAGTGGTGTAGGCAGTGCCAAGGGTGCCGCCATCAATATCTACCGTGTAGGCTATGCCAAAGGCGACAAGGCCGATGTGCCTTTCCTTGCCATCAATCAGGAGAAGTTTCCAAAGAGCAATATCAATGAGCTGATTACCAACAAGACGGGTGTCTATGACATTACCATCGATATAGAGACCAGCAACGTCTATTTCACCATCAATGGCAAGGACCTGATTACAGAACCTGCCGATCCTAACCGTCGTCGCTTCGGAGGTTTTGCCGTAGGCAGCACCAACATGCGCGTAAGCAATGCTACCCGCATCAACATTGGTCCTTGGGGACGCAGCCACGACTTCAACACTGCTCCTAACCTTGCAGAGATAGGCTTTGCCGCTATGCCAGGAGCTACCGTGGAATATACTGACTACCAGATAAAGAACCGTGGACAGGCTGTCAATGATGTGGCTTTCGATGCCCGTCACTACAGCATATTCAGCGCACTGCCAGGCGTCAAGGTAAGTGGCAATACCATCACCGTCAGCAACGACGGCAGCAAGATGCTCATCGGACATGCCGATCCTTCTCATGGTGCCATGACCATGCTGCGCACGCAGTTTGCCACCACGCAAGGCAAGAAAATCAGCAAGGCCAAGCTCTATGCTACGGCTATGGGTGCTTACGAGCTCTTCATCAATGGTAAGCGCATGGGAGACAACTGGTTTACCCCTGGCGACAGTCAGTATCGTGAAACCATGGGCTATCATGCTTTCGATGTTACGGGCATGCTGCAAGACGGCAACAACGCCATTAGTGCCCAACTGAGTCCTGGATGGTTTACAGGCTACATGACCTTCACCACCAGCAACTACAATTTCTTTGGCGACCACGAGGCACTGCTCATGAAGCTCGTCATCACCTACGATGATGGTACGAAGCAGACAGTGGTATCCAATCCGCAGACATGGAAGACCTACAAGGACGGTCCTGTCCGCTTTGGCAGCTTCTTCCAGGGAGAGCGTTATGACGCCAACTATGAAGCAGCTGTGAATGGTTGGAAGAATGTCGGCTTCAATGACAACGCATGGCAACCAGCAGAGATTATCGCACAGCGTGATTGGGTGAACTTCGACTTCATGGCACGCTACGACGAACCTGTGAAGGTGCGTGAGACACTCACTGCACAACGCGTCATGCCTACGCACAGCGCCGATCAGCACACCTTTATCTATGATATGGGTGTCAACATGGTGGGAGTGCCGCAAATCACCATCCCCGCAGACTACTTGCAGAAAGGCGATGTGGTCATCATCCGTTATGCCGAGCAGCTCTATCCTGGCTTCAAGGGCGATGAGAAATACTACGTCGATACCTATGGCACCAAGGGCAAGAACATTGCAGGACGCCCCTTGTACGAGACCTTCCGTGCCGCTTTGGCATCCGATTTCTACGTGGCAAAGGGCAGTGAAGAGGTGGTGATACAGCCTACCACCACTTATCGTGGCTATCAGTACATCCAGATTACCCTGCCTAACCATAAGGGCGCGTTGCCAACAGCCAACATCAAGGGTTTGGTGATGTCAAGCGACAACCTGCCTACAGGCACTTACGTGGCTACAACTGCCGACGGCAACAAGACAGCGAACCTGGTCAACCAGCTTATCAAGAACATCCAACGCAGTCAGTTGGGCAACTTCTTCACCATACCTACCGACTGTCCTCAGCGTAACGAGCGCATGGGATGGACAGGCGATGCACAGGCCTATACCCGTACCGCTACCTACAACAGCGACGTGCAGAACTTCTTCCGTCAGTGGATGGTGGCCCTTCGTGCAGACCAAGGCGTGGGCAGCGACAAGGATGCTCCTGGCGGCATAGGCAGTACCGTACCTACCTATAACCAGCAGGACGATACCTCGTTTGCCGACGGTACCACATGGGCAGCAGCCGTGTGCATGGTGCCCTGGCAGCTCTATATCCAGTATGGCAACACGCAGGTGATTCGTGAGAACATGGAGGCGATGATGGCATGGCTTAACGGTATGGACTTCTACGATTTCAGCGAGCAATATCCACATCTCTCCGCAAAGGCAAGCGGTCTGGCGGATTGGCTGGCTATGGACAACAACACGCCATCCGATTTGGTAAACAATGCCATCTATATCTATATGATGGAGGTAACCGCTTATATGGCAGATGTGATAGGCGAGAGCGACTATGCACAGACCTTGCGTGAGCGTCGTGAGGCAGCCCTGAAGGAATGGAACGAGGCGTATGTCGATCCTGCAACAGGCAAGACACGCAGTGCCGACGGCAAGAAGATCATCCACTCCCAGGCATCCTACGCCACACCGTTGAACTTCAACTGCTTCAACGAGCAGAACAAGGCTAAGGCCATCGAATACCTCGCAGCTTTGGCAGCCAATCCTTCTGCCAGTGGCGACGGCTCTATGAAGTTCCCTGCCTATACCATCACCACAGGCTTCTCAGGCACGCCTAACATCCTGCCTGCATTAAGCCGTAACGGCAAGGCAGCAGAGGCCTTCCGCATGTTCACCTGCACCGATTTCACCTCATGGCTCTATCCTGTCACCAAGGGAGCCACCTCCGTATGGGAGCGTTGGAACGGTTTGGAAGTGGCGTTTGGCAAGAACAACCAGAACAACATGAACTCCTTCAACCACTTCGCTTTAGGGGCGGTAGGACAGTGGATGTATGAGTACCAGTTGGGCATCACCTCCGACCATGTGCATGGCAATGGAGGCTACCAGCACTTCATCCTGCAGCCCTCTGCAGGAGCCAACTACACCTCGCTTGAAGGCAGCTACCGCAGCAACTACGGCGATGTCAAAAGTGCCTGGAAGGCTGACGGCAAGGGCAAGATGACAGCCTACACCGCCACTGTTCCTGCCAATACATCAGCTACACTTTACCTGCCAGTAACAGCTTCGTCATACGACAATGCGACAGGTGTGCGCTATGTAGGCAAGACGCAGCACAATGGCGTTGAATGTGCCCAGTATGAGCTCACCTCTGGCACCTTCAGCTTCGAGTTGCAGGGCAACAAGGTAGTAGTGAAATAAAATACAATTAAACAATAAAATACAATTAAACAATAAAATAAGCAGTCAATAGCTATGAAACAGGAAAGAGAAAGTTTTGATAAGCGTCGTCGTTTGATAGGAGCGATATTAGGACCATTGTGTGCCATCGTATTGTGGCAGACAAAGATAGATGGACTCAGCGACCCTGCACACCATCTGCTGGCAATTATGTCGTTAGTGGCAATATGGTGGATAACAGAACCGGTTCCCATTGCCATAACATCGCTGTTGGGATCCACTCTCTGCGTCCTGTTTGGAGTGGCATCAATGCATGATTCTTTTGCCAATTACGCTAATCCTATGATATTTCTCTTTATGGGTGGCTTCCTGCTTGTAAAGTCAATGATGGTCAATGGACTCGACAGGCGAATAGCTTACGGCATAATGTCCATGCGCTGGGTGGGCGATTCTCCGCGTCGGATTTTCCTGGCTATTGGACTGGCATGCATCATTTGTTCGGGATGGGTCAGCAATACCGCCACTTGCGCCATGATGTTCCCTATCTCGTTAGGTCTGCTTGAAACCATACAAGAGATGATGGCTCAGAATGGCAAGATGATAGACCTGAAGAACTACAAGTTCGCCACCGGTTTGATGCTCATGACAGCATACGCATGTTCCATCGGTGGCGTGATGACTCCTATAGGTACTACTCCCAACCTTATGATGTTAGGATTCCTGGAGGAATTGGCACCGCAGGCACCTGCGATATCTTTCTTCGACTGGATGATATGGGGCTCGGTGGTGATGGTGCTCTACTTCATAGTTGCATACGTGGTGCTGATGTGGATGTTTCCTGCCGATGTGTCGCACATTCATGGTGCACAGGACATGATAAAGAAGAAGGTACAGGAGCTGGGTAGGTTGACACGAGGTGAGAAAAACACTATATTGGCTTTCTCTGTTGCCGTACTGTTGTGGGTACTGCCAAGCATACTGAGTATCATCTATGGCGCCAAGTCACCACAGGTGCAGTTCTGCAACGACCACTGCCCAGAAGGACTTGCCGCTGTGGTGGCAGCACTGCTGCTTTTCTTCCTGCCTACAGATACAAAGAAGGGTACCATGACGCTGACATTGAAGGAAGGTATCGAGGGTGTCGATTGGAGCACTCTGTTGCTCTTCGGTGGAGGTCTCTCAATGGGTGCGCTTATCTATACCACTGGACTTTCTGAATGGATAGGTGGCGGTATCAAGGATGTTCTGGGCAACACCCCGTCAGAATGGATGTTCATAGCCTGCTTCTGCGTTATCACCCTGCTCATGTCCGAAGTAACCTCACATACCGCAGCCATCAACCTCATGGGTTCCATATCCATCAGTACGGCGGTATCAATGGGCTTCAGTCCTGTACCTGTGGCAGTGGCTGTGGCATTGGCATCGTCACTGGGCTTCATGCTGCCTGTATCCACTCCGCCTAACGCCATCGTCTATGCTTCAGGAATGGTTCCAATCACAAAGATGATAAAGTCGGGAATCGTCATCGATATCATCGGTGTGTTTGCCATCACCATACCTGTTGTCTTATGGCTCGTAAAGGCTGTTATGGGGTTATAGGCGGTTTACCTCAGTAATCCTTCGTGTCAAGTTCAGAAGCCTTGCCCTTGTAGTTAGGACTACGTTTCTCGAGGAACGAGTTGATGCCTTCCAGATAGTCGGCACCTTTGTAAACTCTGGTCCTGTAGGCGTTGATACGTTCAAAACTCTCAGATGGGATTACCGTTGCTGCCTTGCTCAGGATGCGGAACTGTCGTTTGATGGCACTGATTGACAAAATGCTGTTGCGGCGCAGTGGGTTGCAGAACTGTTCTTCGAGAACGTTCTCCAGATCTTCTAAGTCTGCCACACGGTTGATGAGCCCCACGTTCAGGGCATCTTCTGCCGTGATAGGGGTAGCCAGGAAAAACATCTCACGTGCCTTGTTCATACCCAACTGGTTGATGAAGTGCATGATACCCGATGCATTATAGGGAATACCTATCTTGGCGGGTGTGATGGCAAAGGTGGCTGTACGCGAACTGACTATCATGTCGCACGACAGGCATAGGTCGCAAGCACCGCCCCATACGGTGCCACTGACACAGGCAATGACGGGGATGGGGGTCTCTTGTACCTTCCTCAGCAGTTTCTCCATCGGCACGTCATACGCCAGTGGATCGTCACCGTTCTGTGGCAGTTCCCTGATATCGTGTCCGGCACTCCAAACACCTTTCTTACATTGTGCTTTGATGACAATGCCCACGCACTCGCTTTTGTAACCGGTATCCAGGGCGTTTTTCAATTCCTTACACATTTCATCGTTAAGACAGTTGAAATGGTCGGGATTCTGCATCTCTACATAACAGATGCGATCTTTAATAATAGTATTTACCAGCATATGTTAATTTCTTCATTTTAAAGTACTTTTATTTTACCTCATATACGAAGTTGCTGTCCTCTGGGCCTTGAAGGTTGTTCCATTTAATGGTGTAACTGTCAATGCCTGCAGCTTCGGCAGCCTGCTTCATCAATTCGGGATTGTTGTCGAACTAAACCTATAATGGGCAAAATTATAAAAAAAAACTATATAACAAACATAACAGAGAATAAATTGATCGTATAGACACTTTTTTCCGTCTCCGTGTTTTTCTATGACATAGCGCTGCGGTTCATTAAGAAGCCAGGGGCGTCAACGGATAGACAAGATTCACGATGATGATATTGGCTGCCAGGATGATCAGGTTCATCAGCAGACCAATGCGTAAGAAGTCACTGAACCTGTAGCCACCAGGACCATATACCAGCATGTGGGTAGGTGAACCTATTGGTGTAGCAAAACTGCTGCTCACGCTTATCATCAGTGCGATGAGGAAAGGAAATGGCTCGTAGCCCAACTCCTCTGCAGTCTCATACATGATGGGGAAGAACATGGCACCTGCAGCAGTGTTCGAAATGAATTCCGTTGCGAAGGTACCCACAAAGCAGATGGCGGTCATTACCATGATGGGATTGGTGCCACACACGTCGAGGATGCCAAAAGCCAATTGCTCGGCAAGTCCTGTCTTCTGTATAGCTGTTCCCAGTACCACTGAACCTGCAAATACCATGAGGATGTCCCAGTTGACGGCTTTCATGGCCTGGTCTGGACTGCAGCATCGTGTTATGAGCATGGCGAATGCCGCCAGGAAGGCGCATTGCAGCAGTGGCATGATGTTCAGGGCCGAAAGCACCACCATCGCTATCATGATGGCAACAGAGATAAACGTCTTGGAACTGAAGTTTGCCACCGCCATGGAGTCGAAGAAGTACAACTGCGATTTCAAGGATTCTTTATTTAAATCTATGTGTCGTGGACATTCCAGCAACAGGGTGTCACCTGGTTGCAGCACTACTTCTCGGGGCGACTCATTGATGCGTGTGCCTTGACGGCTCACAGCCACCAATACCATGTTGTTTTTCTTCTCAAAGTCGGAGGAGTTGATATTCTTGCCTATCAGCGGACTGCCAAAGCTCACAAAAGCAGTTTGCAATTGGCGTTTCTTGTCTATTTCCTTCATGCTGAAGACATGATGGTCGGCATTCACAAGTTGGTGACTTTCTTTCAAATCTAAGATTTCATCAACCTGACCGGCAAATACCAGACGGTCGCCTCCCATCAATACTTCATCATCCGGCACTGGAGAAATCACCGCATCATAATGAATCAACTCTATCAGATGGCCACCATGCACGTCGTTCAGATTGCTTTCGGCAATAGTCTTGCCAATATAAGGATTGTCTGAAGGTACCAGCAGTTCTACTGTATAATCAGTAGTGGCTTCGAAAGCCGATTCGGGCGCTTTGCGATCAGGCAACAGGCGGCGTAGGGCTATGATGCTCAGCACACCGATGAACAGGCAGAACAAACCAGGGATGGTGGTGGCCATGATGTTCATCGTATGACCGGTATGGTTGGCGTAGAGACCGGAAATAATAAGGTTAGGCGGTGTGCCGATCAGTGTACAGATACCTCCCATGCCAGAGGCATAGCTCAACGGAATAAGCAGTTTCGAGGGTGAGATGTTCAGTTTCTTCGACCACATCTTGACGATATCCACAAACATCGCCACCACAGTGGTATTGCTCAGGAATGAGCTCAGGGCAGCTACAGGCAGCATCAGTCTCAGCACTGCCTTCGTGTAGGTATTAGGCTGTCCCATAAGGTGTTTCACTATCCACTGCAACACTCCGGTGTGTGTCATTCCTGCCACCACTACAAACAGTACGCCAATCACTATTACCGACGTACTGCTAAAGCCCGAGAACGCCTCTCCGGCATCCAGCACTCCTGTCAGATAGATAACCGCCATGGCACCTAAGAACACCAAGTCGGTACGCAGCTTGGTAAACAGCAGTATGGTAAACATCGACAGTACCGTGACAATGGTAATAATCTCGTGAACAGAAAAGCCTAACACTTCCATTTCCATAATCCATGATTTTAATTATTCTGCTAAATTACTACAATTCGCTTATGTAACCAAATTTTAGTAAATTTTTTTACTATCCCCCCAATGCGCGTCTTGCAAAAATAGTAATTTAGAGGTGGGATGTTATCTAATTTTTGTATATTTGCATCCATATAATAAAGTAATTTAACCTATGAGCTACAAACGCAATATTTTACGCCATTTCTTAATGTCTGCAGGCTTCTTGTTTGCTGCAGCAGTGGCTTTTTCTTCATGTTCGGATGATGATAAGGGAAAAGACACCCCATCGCCATACGACAGTCTTCAGCCTGTTGGCTTCGGTGAGAACACTACTGGAGGCAATAACCAGAACGTCAGTGTGGTAAGAACTGCTGCCGATTTAATCGCAGCTGTGAGCGGCACTAATGCTGCTACGGTCTATGTACAGGGCAGCATTACGCTCGACAAGATAATTTCTGTGGGTTCCAACAAGTCTATTATCGGTCTCCCGGGCGCCACCATCAGCAACTTGAACCGTAACGTGAATGCCGGCATTTTCCTGCTGGATCACAGCAATAATGTCATCATCCGTAACCTTACCCTGCTGGGTCCTGGTGCCTATGATATAGATGCCAACTATAGTGACAACATTTCTTTGATAGGAGCTAAAAACGTGTGGGTGGACCACTGTGACATACAAGACGGCATTGACGGCAATTTTGACATTGTTGAAGGCTCAGACAACATCTGTGTCAGCTGGACCCGTTTCCGTTATCTCATTGAGCCAAAGGCAGGGGGTGGTGAAAACGACAAACACTGTAACAGCAACCTGATAGGCAACAGCAACAACACCGCCGATTTGGACGAAGGTCATCTCAACTGCACCTTTATCTGCTGTTGGTGGGGCGAGGGATGTGTTGAGCGTTGTCCGCGTGTTCGCTTTGGCAAAGTACATGTAGTCAATAGCCTTTACGATGGTAATGACTTTAGATATTGTGTTGGCTATGGTGTCTATGCTAACATTTATGTGGAGAATTGTGCCTTCACCACTCCAGTTGCAAGGGAGAATGCACTGAAAGACTATAGCGGCGACAAAGATTTCAACGTCAAGATTGTTGGTTGTTCAGGAATAGAAGATGTTGAGCTGTCAAAAGGCAACCGTGGACAGTTCATACCTACTTATAAATATACTGTCTTCGATTCCAGCATGGTGGCATCTGTCCTGATGAATGCAGAAAACGGCGCAGGTCCTACGCTCACCCTCAAGCCTTGATACGATGATGCTTGTTCATTAATAAAACAGCAGCACCCACAGGATTGTGGGTGCTTTTTTATTTTAATAGTTCGTTCTTATCCACTCGATAACTCTGAGGAAAAAGGTGAGAGCTGCAAGCTCATGGTTGGTGAATCCGAAATCAATTGTCGATTTGCTATACTCACCCACAAACTCCTCTGTTTTGATGCCATTATCCTTGAGGAACTTGCTCATGGCATAAAAGTTATCCACAGGCACAACATCGTCTAAGGTGTCGTGAAAAAGCATCACGTCGAAGTCGCTGCGAGGTGTCCAGCCGCTGGTGAGGGCATCAGCGCTGAAAGCTTCTTTGAAGCGGCGCGACAAGGGACTGTTGGCATCGAGAACGGCCTCAGTGCAGAGTTCACTCGTCTTTTTGGTCTTGATTAGCTCCTCGTCAAGCGCCTTGCGCTTGTACTTTTTACTAAGGAACCACTCATCGAAGTTCTCGGCCACAGGATCCTTCAGGTAGTCGTGGATGTCATAACCCAGACCGAAGAAGTGGTTGAAGGCATAGAGCACGTTGCAGACGGTGCTGGGCATCTCGGTTTCGCCTTTGGTGATGCTGTCAAACATCGAGTTGATGTCATAAGGACCGTCGCCGGCAAAGGCACGTTTCACCTTTATCTCAGGATGATTTTCTGATATCTCACGTAACACTCCCATCGTGGCTTGTCCACCCTCTGAATAGCCTACGATGATAAAGTCATCGTTTTTCTTTACTTTAAAATCCTCTATCAACCGCTTGGCAGCGAGGTAGGCGTCTAATGAGGCACGTCCGTTGGCCTGCGACATACAATAGGCCTGAGGCTCTTTCTCGGTGATACCGAAACCGTAGTAATCGGGTGACACGATGATGAAGTTGGTAAAGGCAGCCCCGGTCGGGAACTCGATGGCTCCACGCGAAGGAGCCTGCGTAGTAGCATAGATCGTAAAGTGGTTATAGAGCATAATGCCGTTGAAGGGCTTGTCGTCCTTTATCATCGACTTATCTACCGTAATGGTACCGCTGAGTGTGCAGGGATTGCCGTAGGGGTCAACCGAAGGGTAGTTGAACACATAGTTCATATAGTCGGGGAAAAGCTCCACCGGAATGCTGTCGGTGATGCAGGGGCGGGGTAGGGTTGACTTCGCCATCCAGTTCTGAATCAGACTGCTCTTGTCGCTTTCAACCTTGGTAAGCGAACCTTCATGGAAAGTATTGCTGAAGGTGATGCGTTCCTGCGAACAATTTATCTCAATCTGGTTGATATCGACAAAGCTGCTGGGATTACTTTCACTGCGTGTCATTGCCGGCGCATAGGTAGTGCCTGTCTTTGGGTCAGCCAGGATGACATCCCCCTCGGCTGTGACCTGCCATGTGAAGGGAGCATCCTTCGGACCGCCGTAAATCTCGAGTGGCTCGTTAAATACGTCATCAAACACAGCCAGTGCTATGTAGCCTGTGTGGTCGGCTTTGGTCTCCACTGCAATCAATGCACGGTTAAAGGGCTTTCCTTCTTCGGTCACGTCCTTATATTCGAAATCCTCGTACCACAGGCCGACAAGGCTCTTTTCCATCTCCTGCTGACTGGGGAGGGCGGGTGCGTCATTCTTGTCTGAGCAAGCGCCCATGCTGAGCAGGAGCACTGTTGCAGCAAACATTGCGATGATTGTCTGTTTCATCATTCAAACTATTTTGTAGAATTATTTTATTATGCAAAGGTAAACAAATTTGAATAGAGGTGTGTCCTTATTGTGTTTTTATTTGTCTAAGAAATGATCGTTATTAAAAGGTACTTCCTTCAATATCTCGTATGATACTTTTCCATCTTTTTTGATGAAAACAACATCCAGCGCTTTGTCATTGAAGAAACCTATTTCCCAGCATTTAGCATCCTTGTCATACCATGTATAAGCTGGGGTAGGAATGTCAGAGGCAAATTCGTAACCCACAAAAACCATCATCGCTAGAACTGCCGTTGCATTGAATTCAGGCGATTGGTATGGCCCAAAAAATAATTCGCTCAGATTGGCTGATGCATCTTCAATGTTCTCTACAACATTATGGTAGGCATCATAATCTTCTGCTTTAATGCTCGAGGGCAACCAGTTGTGATCTGCCCATTCGCTCATGTCAATATAGCCCTTGTCATTCACTTCCTTGCAGTCTCTGAAAGATAACAGTGTTTTGCAACTCATAAATGCTTCAATACCATTCTCAGACAATTCTTCAGTCACTAACTTAGTAAAGTCTGGTATGATATTCCTTTTCATGAGATCTGTTTTCTCAATGCAGAAATCCTTGTATTGTTTCAGCTTTTCAAGGTTTTGCTCCTTATCTTTTTTATCAACTGCAATATTGAATATATCCAAAAAAACATGATATTCTGGTTCGTTGATATCTTCCTCCATTTGCTTGATATACTGCGCAGCACATTCTTCAATATAAGCGGTGTATGCGGTGAGGGTAATGTTCAAATTATTTGTAACGAAGTACATTGGAATTTCATCCTCAATCACTTTTCTCTCTTCGTTCGACAACGACGGAGAACACGCTGATAACAAAACTGTTGTGCATATTACCGCAACAACGTAAATCCAACTTTTTTTAGAAACAGTCTTCATTTTTCATATAATTAATTGTGCATATCAGAATTAAATATCTCCAGCTTTGGCACGCTACATTCCATAATGAATGAGAAGCTGTTATTAGCAACCCAACATGGCACTGGTGCAATGCCCAATGTTTGTGCATAGCAGGCAAGCAATTCGGCCCAAATATACATAATATTTTTGAAAAACAAGATTTATGTATCGATAAGTATTGAAGTATCGTTGATAAAAAGACCTTTATTGAATCTTAAGAAAAAACGGCTCAATACTATTATTGATTATATAAAAACAATCACTAACTTTGCCGTCGATAAATTAATTTATTTAATAACAATATTGCTATGAAACAGAAAAAAACTAAACAACAGGCTCTTGACTTTCTGAAGAAAGCCATTGAGCATAAACAAGAATGGAAAAAAGAGATTGAACGTGAGTTTGCAGAAAAGGGCGAACCTGTCAATGTCGTTTTCCTATGAATGCTCTTTCTTTAGACCTTATCAATTCTAGGTCTCCTGGACGGCACACGCAATAGTTGAGGATCAAGGCATTTATGTAGCCATTATTTGACCTGTTCCCCCAAAGATGAGAATAAAGGAAACGGAAGTCAGTCGGCTTCCGTTTCCTGTTCTTTCTATAGTGGGTCAGTAGAACCGTCCCTGTGATCTGGATCTGTGCTTTGCACCAACCTTTTATATTATTGTTAGACGTAAAGTGCTCAATGTAGCTCAGATCAAGGGTGGTGCTGACGGCAATTTCTTTTGCTCTTCGCCTTATGGATGTGCCAGCAGCTGACTGCGAGCAGATATGCTGCCTAAATTCTGTCGCGACTCGGCATAGCCGATGCCAGCATCGCTCTGCCCTCGCTGCTCCCTTTTTAGGGGAGGAGTAAATAAAAGCTGCTCCCCTGTTTAGGGGAGGAGTAAATAAAAGCTGCTCCCCTGTTTAGGGGAGGAGTAAATAAAAGCTGCTCCCCTGTTTATGGGAGGAGTAAATAAAAGCTGCTCCCCTGTTTAGGGGAGCTGTCCGAAGGACTGAGGGGTCAATTCTCAATTTTCAATTGTCAATTCTCAATTATGCTTCGCATCAATACTTGCCATAATTCCATAAAAAAAATCTTATCGAAATATCTTGATTTAATGTACTGAATTAAACGAAAGTGAATTTATTTCACTATCTTTGTGGCACTAAAACGTCATTTTATGGAAGATGTCAATCGTATAAAACTGGTTTTGGTCGAGAAGAAGCGAACAAATAAATGGCTGTCTGACCAAATGGGGGTAACACCATCAACCGTTTCTAAATGGTGCACAAACTCATCACAACCTGACTTGCCCAGCCTTCTGAAGATAGCGGACTTGTTAGAAGTAGATATAAAGGAGTTAATAGTGCGAGAGTATAAAAAGTTCTTGGTATCACAGGAACTGACGAAAGAAGCAAGAGCAGAGGGCAAGATTGCTTACACTATATGCCTTGCAAGGAGGAAGAAGGCGATAGCCAAATGATTCAAAAACAAATCAACGATGGGAAAGAATGATATTATTAGTATAGACAAGGTGGAGTATCAGAAGTGGCTCCAAAATCTCTGCGATGAAATCGATCGTCAAAGGCTAAAAGCCGTGATGCAACTCAACGCATCAACTTTGCAGCACTATTGGTGGTTGGGAAACGATATTTTGAAAAAGCAGGAAGCACAAGGTTGGGGAGCGAAAGTCATAGACATGCTTTCGGCAGACCTTATGGCACGATATGGCAGTGATAGCGGTTATTCTATCCGAAACTTGAAATATATGCGTCAGTTTGCTGTTGAATATCCCAATTTCCCATTTGTGCAAGTGCCGCTTGCACAATTACAGGATAATCAAGTTTTAAAATCGAGATTGTCAAAATTCACGGTTACTGCTGATGGCGAATTTGTGCAAGTGCCACTTGCACAAATCACATGGTATCATCATATATCGATGTTTCCCAAGGTTAAGGATAATGTACTACGTGCTTTCTACATTACAGAGTCTGCTTTGCAGGGATGGAGCCGTGACATAATGCTCATGCAGATTGAGGATGGCTATCACAAGAAGGTAAAGTCTCTCCCCAACAATTTTGCCGACACTTTGCCTCCATTAAAAAGCGACTTAGCCAAAGCTGCATTCAAGGACCCGTATAATTTTGGTTTTGTTGATATGACAAAGGTTAAACAGGAAACCGACCTTGAAAACCAGTTGACTACTAAAGTTACAGATTTTTTGCTGGAACTTGGAACAGGATTCGCATTCGTAAGAAGGCAGTTCCCACTGAATATAGATGGTGACGAGAGCAGAGTTGATCTGTTGATGTATCATACCCGTTTGCATTGTTATGTCGCTATCGAATTGAAGGTTGTGGAGTTCCAACCAGAATTTATCAGCAAACTTAATTACTACATATCTGCCATTGATGATTTGGTAAAGATGCCAGAAGATAATCCTACTATAGGACTTCTTCTCTGTCGTTCAAAGAACAACACAAAGGTAAAATACGCTTTGCGCGGGATGACACAACCTTTAGGTGTGGCTGCCTATAAGACAAAAGAGCTAATTGAAAATTTGAAGTCATCACTTCCTTCTATAGATGATTTAGAGAAGACACTCAACGAATAAATCAAGATGGAAGGAAAAAGGGATTAAAATCTCATTTTTTCATAACCTCTGCCACGAAATGGCGTAGCCTTCGTGTACTTTTGCAGAAAAATTCGATTTTATATGGCAGACAATGATAGAGGGCAAAGCCTAATTACCAAATACGTCTGGGTGACAGATAGTTCAAGCAAGCTTGCCTCTGCCCTCTGTGCTCCCCTAAAAGGGTGCACAGAGGGGCATCAGGAATCACGAGGACGGGTCATAGACCTGTTCCCCCAAAGATGAGAATAAAAACAAAGGAAGCCGACTGACTTCCGTTGCCTGTTCTTTCTTTACTGGGTCAGTAGAACCGTCCCTGTGATCCTCGTGACTATAGCTGGAACTATGCCGATATTCTATGGGATGGTATACAGGCTGAAAAGGTGCGGAAAGCATTTGAAAAGCTGAACTACCGGGAACAAACCTTGTTGGAAAAACGGCTTGCCATCTGC
>Ga0256404_1002470_pt1 | contig 40861 bp, 34 predicted proteins | sample RumenRJG_01DNA_FD_185990 | JGI IMG/M metagenome (GOLD analysis project Ga0256404, IMG submission 185990) | Bovine rumen microbial communities from Lethbridge, Alberta, Canada - RJG_01 | ecosystem: Host-associated > Mammals > Digestive system > Stomach > Rumen | place: Canada: Alberta | collected... | reverse complement strand
GATCTTCGCGCGCAGGTAGCGGATGTAGACGTCGACGACGTTCGTGTCGCCGGCGTAGTCGTAGCCCCAGACCTCCTGGAGGATCTGGTCGCGCGTCAGGACGTTGCGCTTGTTGCGCAGCAGGTACTCAAGGAGCGAGTACTCCTTTTTCGTCAGGTGGATCTCCTCGCCGTTCACCGTGACCTCGTAGCGGCTCGGATAGAGCACGAGATTCTTGCACGTCAGGCGCTCGCCCTCCGGGCCGTCCGTCTCCGTGTGCTTGCGGAGCGCCGCGCGGATGCGCGCCATGAGTTCCTGGATCGCGAACGGCTTCGTGATGTAGTCATCTGCGCCGAGGTCGAGGCCCGTCACCTTGTCCTCGAGCTCGTCCTTCGCCGTCAGCATGATGATCGGCACATTCGAGAACTCGCGCACCTTGCGGCAGACCTCGAAGCCGTCGAGGTCCGGCAGCATGACGTCGAGGAGCACGAGGTCGAACTTCTCCTGCCCGATGCGCTCGAACGCGCGCTGGCCGTTGTCCTCCGTCGCTGTCTCGTAGCCTTCGTGCTCGAGCTCAATCTGCAAAAAACGGGCGATGCGGCGTTCATCCTCCACGATGAAAATGCGTACTGGTTCTTCCGTCGCCATGGTATTTCCTCCCAATCCATCCTATTTTTCTAATCAAGTAACTTTACTATATAACGAAACGACGGGAAATGAAAGACTTTCCCGTCGTTTTTAACAAAATATGAATCTCAAACGTGTTGTTTTTTGCGGCTTCCTGTCGATACGATGAAGTTCTAGGGAATCCACGATTTTGGGGTTGTCAGTTGTAATACATTGCGTTATACTAAATTTATGATAGAAGAAATCGATGGCCGTCTCATTGAATGGGACGACGAAAAGAATGCCATCAATCGGCGGAAGCACCATATTGATTTCGAAGATGCAGGGCTCGTTTTCGGCGACGAGGCGCGTATCGAGATGTTTGATGCTTTGCATAGCGATGATGAAGACCGTTACATCACGATTGGCAAAGTGGACGATGTCCTGTTCGTCGTCTTTACGGAACGACCGGAACATCACGCGATTCGGTTGATTTCTGCGCGACGCGCCAATGCACACGAGAGGAGGTTGTACTATGGCGATTCATAACATGGTGGTGCGCCCTCGGCAGAAGCCGACGGACGAGCAGCGCGCACGCATCCGTGAGGCGGCTGCGTTTCCCATCACCTACGATGACGATTGTCCAGAACTCACGACGGAGCAATATGAAGCATTTGCGCGCATCGCTGCAAAGCAGCGTGCGGAACGGAAGAAACAGCTCGTGTCGCTGCGCCTTTCGCCGGATACGTTAGCGAAAGCGAAAAAATTGGGACGAGGGTACACGGGCGTGCTCAGCCGCCTGCTCGACCTCGCCATCAACGATCCTGCGATGGTCGCGAAATGCCTGTGATATCGAAAATACCCGTCGGCAAATTTGCCGGCGGGTATTTTTTAGCGCAGAAACATCTCGCGGAACAATGCGAGGAAGTGCTGGGCGGACTGGGAGAGCGTGCGGTTTTTCAGCCAGGCGACGACGGTGTGGGTCGTGATCTCGGGCGCGACGAGGCGCTTGTAGAAGAGGTCGCCGTCCGTGAGGAGCGTCTTGGAGGAAATGGGGAGGATCGCGAGGCCCATGCCCATTTTCGCGAGCAGGAGGTCCTGCACGATGCTGTCGGAGACGCATAGGATGTCGGGCGAAAAGCCGAGCTTCTTGCACTCGGTCGTGAAGAGCGACTGCCAGCGGAGCGGCAGGATGATGGGCTGCTCCTTCAACTCGTCGAGGCGCACTTGGTGCGGGTCGCGGCCGATGCTCGTTGCCTTGTTCATGACGGCGACGAGCGGCTCGTTCGGCAGGACGATGGATTCGTAGAGGCGCGCGTCGACCTGCGTACGCGTGATGCCGATCTCGATGACGCGGTTGTCGAGGAGGTCGAGGATGCGCGTGCCCTCGCCCTCCCAGAGCTGGAACGTGACCTGCGGGTAGCGGCGGTGGAACTCCGTGATGAGCTCCGGCAGCAGCATCGCGCCCGACGTCGTGATCGTGCCGAGGCGGATGCAGCCCGCGACGCCGGAGCCGATCTCCGTGATCTCGCGCACCGTGCCGTCGACCATGCCGAGGATGTGCTCGACGCGCGCGTAGAGCACGCGCCCGGCGTCCGTCAGGCGGATGCGGCGGCTGCCGCGCTCAAAGAGCTGCACGCCGAGCTGCGTCTCGAGCCGCTTCATCTGGCGCGACAGCGCCGGCTGCGCGATGCCGAGCCGCTGCGCCGCGTGGCTGATGTTCCCCTCCTCGACGATCGCGTAAAACGCGCGCATGTCCTTGATTTCCATAGCGTGTCCTTTCTCTGCTGCTGGACTGGAATCTATAGCAATTGATGATAGTTGCTAAAACGGATGGTTATATTATACGATTTTTAGCATAAAGGCGCAATGTTTTCGAAAAAATATGCATAAAAAAGAACCGTGCGAGGCACGGTTCCAACGTTATCCGTTCTTCATTTTTTCCGCAAGCTGTTCTTTCGCGCGCTGCGTGTGGTCGAGGTGCGGCATGCGGAGGCCGCGCTGGAGGTAGCTGCGCTGGAGCTCGAAGACGGTCTGGATGAGGCGTTCCTGCTCGGCGCGGGCGAAATCGTCGTCGAACGACGCGCCGATGTGGTAGATGCGGCGGCCGGTCGGCGTCGTGATGGGCGTGCAGCGTTTCACTTTCGCGCCGGTCCTCAGCTCGCCGTAGCCCGGGAGCTCGGGGATGTCGACGGCGATGGCGGCGGAGAGCAGGACTTTTTCGTCGCTGACGAACGAAAGGCCGCCGCCGCTGATGTCGACGAGCGTCGTGTCGGCGGCGTTTTTCATGCTGCCATGGTCGCCCGGGAGCTTCACGGCGAGCGGGAGCTCCAAGGGCACGCGGACGAACTGGCGCATCTGGATGCGCGTGACGGTCAATGGGCGCTCCAAGAACCATTGGCGCACGGGCAGGCGCGAGCAGCCGCGGAAGCCGACGGTGAAGCGGTAGACGCAGCCGTCGCCCGTGACGGCGCAGGCGATGTCCGTGCCGGCGGCCGGCGACGAGAGGAAATCACGCACTTCGACGTCGAGCTCGACGGCGAGGTAGCGGAGCGCGATGTCGTCGATGCGGCCCTGGAACATGATGAGGCCGTCATCGCTGTCGCCCGACTCGTCGGGGATGGCGAGATGGATGAACTGGCCGGGGTGCAAGACCTCGTCGGCGGGTTTTGTTTCTTCGGTGCCTTGCGCCATGAAATCATCGATTCCTTTCTATTTCGTACAGCCGAACCGGACGTCGCGCGCATGGACGCCGCACACGACGAGACAGCCGGCAGACGCGGCAGCGAGTGTGATACACGTGTCGCCATTTGCGGACGGGACAACCGGCGCGCGTGCCGGATACCAAAGCTCTGCCTGCGTGCCTGCCGGCAGAAGGACGGGCAAAGAAATCGCACGTGGCAAGGGATTCCAGAAGGTATAGACGGAGGTCTTTCCATCCGTGAAGCGATGCGCGAGCACACGTGATGCCTGAGGTGTGACGAGCGCTTCACAGTCCGCTGACGAAAAGCAAGCAACGAAAGCTTTTTGTATGGCGTACTGTGTGCGGATGGCTGTACGTACGCGCGGCGAAATCCATGCGTTGTCCGTGAGGTCGTTGTCGAGCCAGATCCCCTCGCCGTTGAAAAAGCTCAAATCCACTTGCATGAGGTCGTCGCCGATGGGGCGATCACAATGGATGATGCGGACGAAACGGATGTGCGGCAAGATGAAACGGTAGATGTTGACCGTCGTCCGTGTGTTCGAGAGCACGATGTCGAAATGCTGTGCGAGCCGCACGTCCGGTGCGAATTCGCAGAGGAAGTGCGTGAAGGGCAGACGTTCTTTCAAGAACAGGAGATAGGAGATCTCACGTTCCGTCTGCGTCTCGCCCTCTGGATGATGATGGAGCGCATTTTGACAGGGGAACTGTGTGCCATTTCCGCACTCGTCGAGATAGAGCCCAGACACGGGGAGCAGGTCAGCGACATGCTTGAGGTACTGGAGGCTTGTTGTGCGCCATGCTGCATACGAGATGCACGGGTGCCATTGATGCAGATCCCAGATGCGGAGGATCTCCTGATTTTTATCGCGCACTTCCGCTGCGCCGCGCAGCGTACGATCCCATGCACTTCCGTCTTGGATGAGCCAGGGGTCGAAGTAGGCGAAAAACGTACAGCCTTCCTGTGCCAGCGCATGGATTTCGGCACACAAAGAGGGACGCAGCGCAGGATCGTCATGCCATGGGGCATCGTTCCCACAGCGGAGATCCGTTGCCACATCGTAAGCGTAGTCAAACAGCAGCCCGGCATCGATACCGCCGACGGCATGACAGTCCGCATCGTAGATGTCGCGCAGATGGACGCCACCGTTTTCAAGGATTGCCTGTCGGCAAAAGCGTTTGTGGAAAAAATAGCGCCGTACGTGGAAGCACGCAGCCGCATACGCGGGCATGGGCTGCGGCGCGCCGTAAACGGCAACGAGATGCGCACGGTACGCACAGATGCCAGACCAGAAATGTCCGTCATGCGGGACGCTTTCTACGGTTTCCGTCCCTTCGAATGTGATGGCAAGGTCGCGTTCGTCTTTTTGGAGCGTGAGCGCTTGCGCCGCGTCGGCGATAAGCGTCACGCCCCTGTCGCCTAGGAGGACGGTGACGAAGGGGAAGGGCCAGAGAAAACCACGCGGACAATGAATCGTGCGCGGCTCTTTCGAGAGGACGAACTCGCGCCCGGGGAAACAATATGTCAGCGCGTCGCCATAGGTGACAGATGCAAAGCGGAGAGTCTTGCCGTTACGCGTCACGATCCATCATCCTTTGTACCGTCCGGAGCGCGTCAGCGCGGTTCTGCGCCTGCACGGCGAGAGCGGAAGCACGCGCTGTGCGTTCGGCGGCCTGGTACGTTTCAGGCGTCTCGATGAGCGCCTCGATGTGCGCGCGCATATCACGCACGTCGCTGTATTTTGCGATGCGGTTCGCGAACGGGATCGAATCGGAACCGACGACGGGCACGCCCTGGATCATGTGCTCGAAGGCGACGTAGGAGAACGTCTCTGAGAGCGAGACTTGCAGGCCGAGGTCGAACGTCCCCTCGATGGCAAAGCAGGCCGCATTGTCGCATTGTGGATGCTCGACGACGACCGCCGGACCGTGCGCTGTGAGACGCCGGAGATTCTGGTAGACTGGCGTCTTGTACACGGGCTCGAAGATGTGGAGTTCGACGGGATGCGTTGCCGCAATCATTTCAACGGCAGCCGCCTGCGTGATCATGTTTTTGAGCGGGCGAAACGCGCAGACGAGGCTGATGCGCACGGGCACGCCGGGCTGCATGCGGCCGGCGGAGCGCTCGCGCACGAGGCTGTCGGGGCATGGCAGCGAAAACGTGTTCGGCAGGTAGAGCCATTCGTTTGCGAGGAAAGCGGCAAGGCCTTCCGTTTCGCTTGCAGAAGGACACGTAAAGCGTAGGGAAGGCCGCGAGCCGTCACCGAGCACGGCGATGCGCGCGAGCGCATCGCCTTCTGCCTGGAGGTTGCACATGGTCGAATGAATCGAGATGACGACGTTCGTGTGATGTGCGAGGATACGGTCGAGTGCTGCATCGCCAAAGCTCATGGATTGGAGGTCGATACAGCCGTATGGGCATGCGTCCGCTTGCTCCACGAGATCATCGTCATCTTTGTAATGGTACACAGCGAATGGCACGCGTTCCTCTGTGAGGATGCGCGCCAGATGCTGCATCGAAACCTCGACACCCGTCGCGAAGCCAACATCCCGCAAGAAGAAGCCGATCCCCTTCATGACTGCGCCTCCTTCCCAGAAAGATAGGGGCTCTCCTCATAAAAGCGCGCCAGCGCGCCAGCGCAGTCCGTGAGCCCGAGCGCCGTGAGCTTTTCCTGGCGTTCCGCGAGGCTGTCGCGCAGATGCGCCGCCTGCTTCGCGACAGCCGCGAGCGCCTCGTCGCGCGTGAGCAGCCCATAGCGCACCATAGTGCTGAGCTTGAAATCGAGCTCCGTGTAGCCGAGCAGGCCGAAGTAAAACACGTCTTTCCAGTCCTCGATTTCGCAGTCGAAATGCCACGAGCGGTTCGTCTTCTTCCAATCGAAGCGCTCCACGACGGCCGCCTCGATTTTCGCGGGATCGTTTGGGAAATAGTCGTCGAAATCAAAGAGGTCGAACGCATAGTCCGCGCCAAAGTTGTTCTCGAGCGTGTCGTTGTTCTTGTATTTGAAATTCTGGTCGCGGCGGATGTACATGAGGTTGTCGCCATAGTCGAGGGCCGGGTACGCACGGATGACGGCTTCGAGGCCGGCGTCGATGTCGCCGCCGCCTTTCGCCGTGAGCAGATCCTCCTTGAACGGCGCGAGCTCGAGGTACGACGCACCACTGATGTATTTGTAGATGCCGAGCTCCGCGCCGCGGCGGTACAGGTTTTCCGTGATGCCGTAGCGGCAGCCAGTACAGAGCAGCACGCGGACGGAAGCCGCGTCTGGATGTGCGAGGAAGATGCGCAGATTCCGGCGGAAGCGGTCGTACACGCCGGAATCGCTCACGATGACCGGTTCGCTGCCGAGCACGCGTGCCGCTTTCTTTACATTCGCGAGCGCGACGTCGCTCGATACGCCCGGCTTGAAATACGTGAAAGCCTGCACGGCATCCGCGCCGAGCAAGTCCGTGAGCACGCCCCACATATAGGTGGAGTCCTTGCCACCGCTGACCGTGATGCCGACGCGCTCGCCCGGCTGGAGCGCAAGATCGCGCTTCAGCGCCTCCGCCCCACGGAAGGTCTTTGCATGAAATTCACGGCAGAAGGGACAAACGCCCCCCCCGTGTGGACGACTGTCAGCGTACGTCATAGGCAGGACGCACGACTGGCAACGATGTTTCAGAATATGTTGTTGTTCTTCCAATCCTTCGCTCTCTTTCTCTGGAATCCCTATGATTTTGCTTGACCGTGCCAATCTGTTTGGATATCTTGATCTCTTTTCTCACACGGATGACGGCGTTACACGATCTGCTCGCCGTGATACAGCTCACCGCCGATGTTCGGGGCGACGCCGTAGCCTTTCGCCCAGGCGGTCTTGTACTTGACGGCCTGCGCGTGGATGGAATCCTGCCGGTCGATGGTACGCTTCACGGCGCCCGGGACGCCGACGACGAGGGAGTTCGGCGGGATGACGGCATTTTCCTTGACGAGCGCGCCGGCGGCGATGATGGAGCCATGGCCGATCTTCGCGCCCGTGAGGACGGTCGCGTTCATGCCGATGAGGACGTTGTCGCCCACGGTGCAGGCGTGGACGACGGCGCCGTGGCCGATCGTCACGTAGTCGCCGATGATGCACGGGCCGTCATTCGCGACGTGGAGGCACGCGCAGTCCTGCACGTTCGATGCCTCGCCGATGCGGATGTAGCTGACGTCGCCGCGCACGACAGCGCACGGCCAGAGGCTCGCGTACTTCGCGATCTTCACGTCGCCGAGCACGACGGCGCCCGGCGCGACGAAAGCTTCCGGGTCGATGTCCGGGGATTTTCCGAGGTAGCTGTCATTGGGAAGTGTGTACATGGTTTGTGCTCCTTTGTTTTGTTCTTGCAAGTTATTACGTCGTGACCCTCTCAGTCGCCCTCCGGGCGCCAGCCCCCCAGAGGGGGAGCCTTGTATCTACGCCTCCCCTCTGGGGGAGGTGCCCCGAAGGGGCGGAGAGGGTAACGCCGTCACTTATTCATCCAACAATTTCACGATGCCCGGCTGCGCGATGATCCATGTGCCGTTGTCGTGTGTGAAGATCGCCGGCAGTTTCACTTGGATGCGCGCCGCATCTTTTTCTTTTTCTTCGAAGTTCGACGCGAACGTCTCTTTCATGCCGCCTTTTTCGTGCAATGCCTTCGTGTAGCCCTGCACAGGGTTCGGTACGACGGCGAACATATCCTCGACGGCATATGCCCAGTACGCGGCCTTGCCGGCCTGCGCGACTTCGACGAATTTCGGGGCCGCCTTGCCGTCCACCTGCGCAGCGGGATCGAGGCAGATGAGGCCTTTGAGCCCCTGCACGGCGAAGAACTGATCGCACGCTTCCTGGCTCGTCTGCGGCGTGTCGATGGAGGCCGCGAGCTTGTTGTACTCCACGAGGAACGCGTCCCACGGGTTGCTTTTTTTCTTCGGCGGCGCGGGCGCAGCCTTCGGCTGGGCGGCTTTCAGCTGCTCTTCGAGCGCGGCGACGCGCGTCTCGAGCGCTTCCGCCTTTTCCACAAGGCCGTCGACTTTCGACGCCGGCTCGCGCACGCCCCGGACCGCGACAAGGGCCAGCGCGCCCGCGACAAGCGCCAGAAGCGCCGCGATGAGCGCGAAGACGCTGAGAATGGTCATATGAAAAACTCCTTTCCTCAAAGAAGAATGTAATTCCCTCTGATTCCTTCCTATTATACACTAAAAGAAGGACGGTTGCACCAAATTCATGCAACCGTCCTTCGATTTTCATGCTATAATATTTTTGCCACGGCCCTAACCACGTCAATCTATGGCACGGAAGGGGGGTAGCATCATGCTTATCAGACATATGCTCATCGAGCTTGCGATCAGTATCCTCGGCAGCCTCATTGCCTCACTGATCCTCGCTGCGTTGGCGCGGCAGTGAAATGCCGCTTGCAGTGGCGCCAACGAAGGCAGATTTCACCGACCTGCCGGACACGCAAAAGGCCTCAAGTTCCGTGCTTGAGGCCTTTGTCTTTTTGTAACGAAAGAAGCGCCCCTGGGTTACCGTCCCAGAAGCGCTCCTCATTGGTATAGCCATGCCTATCAGACTCATTTGGCATCTTCATTCTACCATGACATCCGCCAAAAAGCAAGTGTCGGCCGCTTTTTCACCGCACGAACACGACATTCGTCGCGTCGAGGAAGCCGGTCGCTCCGTTTTCGATGAGGACGCGGTTCGCGTCGGCGACGGAGATCACCGGGTTGCCGTTGTGGTTGTCGAGGCTAACAGCCTTGACGACGAGCGGATTCGAGCCGGCACGCGTGGCGCGGCCCATGTCCGTCGTGTAGCCGGCCATGCCATTCGAAACGACCTTGTCATAGTCGAGGTTCTTGTAGCCGTAGATGGCCTGGCCGTTCGCGTTCTTGATGACCGGACTCATGACCGGCTTCAGGCCGAGGCCGCGGCAATCGACGATGAGGCCCGTGTAGCCGCCGACGGCAGAGCCGACCGGCGCGGCAGCGGCCGAAGAGCCCGTCGGCTTCGTCGGCTGTGTGACAGACGGCTGCGTGGACGGCGTCGTGGCCGAAGGCGTCGTCGTGCCCTGGCCGACCGTGACATTGACGCTGACGGACGTCGGCGCTGACGGCGCGACGCTCGCGACCGGCTCCGGGAACGTTTCCTTTACCGCCGGCTTCTCCATGACGGCGCTCGCGACGGAGTTCGTGACGCCGAACATCGGGACTTCCATCGTGAGCTCGCAGCCGCCGTCCGACGTGTAGTTCACGCTCACGACGCGCGCGCCCTTGACCGTGGCCGCGACATGCGTCTTGACGACGTCCTGCGTCGTCATCATGAGCTCGACGGTCGAGTCCGACGTGACGTCGACGCCCTTGATGGTCTCGACGAGCTGGCGGTACGCGTCGACCTGTGCGGCGCGGCGCGCCAAGGCACGGCGCTGCGTTTCGCTGACGGCCGTCGGGGGCGCGACGCCGATGCCCGTCGCCGTGACCTTGGAGTTTTCATAATCGATGACGCCCGTGCCATTGCTCATGGCGAAGGCGCTCGCCGCTGTCATGCAGACGAGCAATGCCGCCGCGAAGAGTGTGGTGGCAAGTTTTGATACCCGTTTCATATCTTCCATCCCCTTCAGAAATTCGACACTTTGAAATGGTTGCCTTTAGTATAACTGACACGTTGCAAATTGTCTATAGAGGTTCGCTTGGAAATTTTTAACGCTACGATGAAAAAACAGGACTGTTACGGCAAGCAGCCCCGCCAAGAAATGTGACGATGTCAGAGATGGTCCACGCGCACGAGCGTGCCGGAGATCGAGTCCTCGAGCTTCCCCGTATTGGGCTCGTCGCCGTACGTGATGAGCGGGCGTGTGACCTCCATGCCCAGCTGCACGCCGTAATTGCCGACGTCATCCGCCGTCAGGGTAAAATACCGCAGGTCGTGGCCCCAGTACAGGCTCGGCCAATCCTCTTTCGGCCCCGCCTGCTCCTTCTGGATATCCTGGAACGTATATATGTAGGAATCCACGTCGATTGCGTTCGGCATCCAGTCGCGCAGCAGGATGTTTCCGTCATGCTGCGTGCGCCACGTATAGCGCGTGAGCGGGTTCGCATTCTCGCTATCGAGCTGCGCTTGCGTCCTGCCGTAAATATCCGGGTCATCACACACAGAATAGCGCAGGAGGAACGTTCCGTCAGAGCAAAGTTCGAAAAAGAACAGCGTATCCTGCCAATTGCCGCCATCGGATGCAGCATCGTAATTGTAATGGAGCGGCAAGGAAATGAGAACCTGCGGCTTTCGGGGACCGCTCTGCGTCCCGCTGAGCCGCAGCTCCCAGATCGCGCCCGCGAAATCCTGCATCCGGCCGGCCGTCGCCTCGAAGACAGCCTTGCAGCCCTGATTCTGCCACCAGCCGTCGTCCCCCGTGAACAGGGGTGCGCCAGCATCCACCGCACCGATGACCGCGCGGAACTTCTGTAGGATGTCCGCGCGCTCGGCCGCTTCTTTCGCCGCCCGCTCGGCTGCCGCCTTCTCGGCCGCCTCCTGACGGATGCGCTGCACTTCGGGGTCTTTGGCGTACGGCGTTCCCTCGATTTTCTTGAAAAACGCGTCCGCTTTCGTGGCATCGCCTTTTTCATACGCGCAGACGCCGGCGACGTATTCGGCGAGGCCGTTCATGTCGGGGCGCAAGAGATCTTTCGCGCGGCGCAGGTGCATGGACGTGTCCGCGTCGACCGCAGCGGCGTCGTAGTCGCCGAGCTTCATGCGGCAGTACGCGCGGAACGCATAGCCGCCGAGGTATTCATTGTAGAAAATGGCGCGCGTGTATTTTTTCGCCGCCGCCGCATAGTCGCCCGCCTTGCGCAGGGCGTCGCCCTCCGCGAGCAGCGCCCGCGCCTGCGCGTTGTCTTCCGGCGTGATCTCGCGGAAGACTTTTTCATAGGCCGAGGCCGTCGGCGCGGGGGCAAAGGACGCCCAGGCGACCATGCCGATGAGTGCGGCCGCCGCGAGGCGCTTGGCGCGCCCGCTGCGCACGTGTTTCGCCGCCCCCATCACTCGGACACGAGCTGCGAGAGGTACGCCTGCGGGATGTCACGCGCCTGCGGGACACTCTGCAGATAGGCTTTGTACTCCTCGAGCGCGCTCGACGTCGCGCCCTGCTGGTCGAAGATGTCGCCTGCGACGCGGTAAGCCGTGACGTCGATGACTTTCGCCGACAGCGCGTTGTTGCAGTCCGCGAGTGCCGCATTGTAGTCGCCGAGATCGCAGTAGATGGCCGCGCGCGCGACGTATCCCGCGCCGCGGTCCGGTGCCATGGAGATGGCTTCATTCGCGAGCGCCATCGCTCCGTCATGGTCGCCACGGCGGCTCATGACCATGGCCATGCCGCTCTTCGCGTCCGGATTTTTCGCGTCGAGCGAGCCTGCGCGCGCATACTCCTGCTCCGCGAGATTCGTGAGGCCGAGCTGCATGTACATGTTGCCGTTCGTGACCTTCTTCGGCGATTCGTCTGCCGCTTTCGCCTGCTTCGCGCGCTCGTCCGCGACGTCCTTGTTGTGCTTTTCCTCTTCCTTCAGGAACTTCTTGCGCGCACCGGATTTCGCATCGGCGATGTACGCCTGCTCGACGAGCGTCTGGAACTCGCTGCCGAGGTCGTTCGTTTTGAGTGCGCGCTTCAGCGGCGCATAGGCGTTGTCATCGTCGAGGAAATCGACATCCCCCTGCGTGTCCGTGCGGAACGCCCATTCCTCAAACGTCTTGTGATCGTGGAAGCCCTTCGCGATGCCGCCCGCGATGAGGTACGACATCTCCTCGGAATCGAGCGCGCCCTCGGGCTCGGCGCGCAGCAAGAGCTTTTTGTCAAAATAGACGTTGCCCATCGTCTGCTTATCATCGCCGCACGTCGGGTGGCCGATGCCGTACGCCGTCATGAGCGCGGCCGCGCGCGTGCGGCGCACGTCCGTCGCTGGATGATCGCTCGGGAAGAAGAAATCCTGGAACTGGCTGGCGTGTTCCGTGTAATACATCATGCGCGCCATCATGGCCGGCATGCCACCGGGGTTGAAGCCCGCGCTTGCCATCGTGTAGAAGCCGCTCTCATCCGCGTGCTTCTCATCGGCGACCGTCGTATTCTTCACGACGAGGAAGTTTGCGAGCGCCGACGGCAGCGTCATGCCGAGGCCGAACGAATGAGCGCTGGCGACGGAGAGGGCGCTGTTCGCAAAGACGGAGGCGAGCGCTTTCTTCTGTGCGCCGCGCGCGACGTGCTGGTTGTAGCCGTGCGCCATCTCGTGGCCGAGCACGCCCGCGATCATGTCGCGGTTGTAGCCGCAGGCGCGCGCGAGCTCGTCATAGACGCAGACGTAGTCCGCGAAATCGCAGAACGCGTTGAACTGGTTCTTGTGGATGACCTCCCAGCGGAACGGCAGCGAGTCGTTCTTGCGCACGTAGTTTCCATGGTCGACGAGGTACGTCATGACGTCATCGACGACAGCGACGGCCTGCGGGTCCGGGTCACCGGGGTCCGCCATTTTCTGGTACTCGCTGCTGCCCTTGTCCTGCACGGCGGGGTTGTTGCCCCAGGCAAGCAGCTGCATCTTGATCGCCGACGCCTTCGACACGCCGCCGATGACGTCGCCGATGACATCGCCCCATCCGCCAAGGCCCCAGCCCGCCTCGGCGCGCTGCATGCCGTACGGCGAAACCGTGAACAGCATCGCGGCCGCGACCGCTGCGGCGACGTGTTTCTTCCATCCACGTTTCCATCCAAAATGTTTCTTCATTCGGGATCCCTCCATACGTTCTTCCTATCTTTCCACAACAACATGTTGGGCGTATCTTGTGTCATCAAGATGCAGACACTTGTCTTTTCCCCTGCTTCATTTTAACAAAGTGCGCATAGAAAATCAAGCGAAGTCGTAGTGTTGTCTCATGGGATAGGACGAATCCAATAAAAAAAGCTCCCCCGCAGGGGAGCTTGCAAGGTGGCTGTCGTGGCTTAGAATGCCGGGACGACCGCGCCTTTGTATTTCTCGTTGATGAAGTTCTTGATCTCGTCGCTGTGCAGGACTTTGATGAGCGCCTGGATCTCCGGGCGGCTCTCGTCACCAGCGCGGACGGCGATGATGTTGACGTACGGGCTCGTGCTGTCCTCGATGAACATCGCGTCCTTCGTCGGATCGAGCGGCACCTGCATCGCGAAGTTCGAGTTGATGATCGCCGCATCGACGTCATCAAGCGTACGCGGCACCTGCGCGGCTTCGACCTCCTGGAACTTCAGGTTCTTCGGGTTCTCGACGATATCCTGGATCGTGGCCTTCTCGCCGACGCCCTCTTTGAGCTTCAGGAGGCCGGCCTTCTCGAGGAGCAGCAGCGAGCGGCCGCCGTTCGTCGGGTCGTTCGGGATGGCGATGGAAGCGCCGTCTTTGAGCTCGTCGAGCTTCTTCACTTTGTGCGAGTAGATGCCCATCGGCTCGATGTGGACGCCGGCAGCGTTCGCGAGCTTGACTTCCTTGTGCTCGTCGATGAAGTTCTTGAGGTACGGCTCATGCTGGAAATAGTTCGCGTCGAGCTCTTTGTCGTTCAGCGCGAGGTTCGGCTGGACGTAGTCGTTGAACTCCACGATCTGGAGGTCGATGCCCTCTTTCGCGAGCAGCGGCTTCGCCTGCTCGAGGATCTCGGCATGCGGCACAGCCGTCGCGCCGACTTTCAGCGTCTTCGCGCCCGAAGACGACGTGACCGTCGAGCTGCCGGACGACGATTTCGCGGCCTGGTCACCGCCGCAGCCCGCGAATGCGAACACAGCGAAGACGAGCGTCGCGAGGATGACGAAAAGTTTCTTCATATAAGTTCCTTCCTTTCCTTTGAGTACCCTCTGATATTTTATCGCAAGAGGCTTTGAATGCAAGCGTAACAGATACAGCAGCCTCTCCCTCTGGGAGAGGTGCCGAGCGTCAGCGAGGCGGAGCGGGTACGAGGGTGCGATAGCTGAACAACAGAATCGTATTGTCATAGCAGCATGTACTCGGAAGTCGTACTGCTATGTTACACATATGATATCTGCTACAAATCGCACCCTTGTACCCTTTCCACCGCTTCGCGGTCCCCCTTCCCCTGAGGGGAAGGCTGCTCAATTCGCTACGCTCGCAACAGAGCCTCTTTACTTCTTATTCAACCGTTTGGACAACCAGTTGCCCAAGAACTGCACGACCTGCACCAGCACGATGAGGATGATAACCGTCGCGATCATGACGTCGGGGCGGAAGCGCTGGTAGCCGTAGCGGATGGCGAGGTCGCCGAGGCCGCCGCCGCCGATGGCGCCCGCCATGGCGGACTCGCCGACGAGGCTGATGACGACGGTCGTGAGCTGCTGGATGATGCTCGGCATGGCCTCTGGCAGGAGCACCCTGCGGATGATCTGCACCGGCGTCGCGCCCATGGAGAGCGCGGCCTCGACGAGGCCGTACGGCACTTCCGTGAGGCTCGTCTCGACGAGGCGGCCGATGAAGGGGATTGCTGCGATGACGAGCGGGACCATCGCGGCCGTCGTGCCGATGGCAGAGCCTACGATAAGGCGCGTGAACGGGATGATGGCGACCATGAGGATGATGAACGGGATGGAGCGCACGGCATTCACGACGGCGCCGACGGCCTTGTTGAGCGCCGGCGCTTCGAGGATGCCGCCTTTTTTCGTCGTCTGCAAGAGCACGCCGAGCGGCACGCCGAGGACCGACGCGATGATCATCGAGACGGCGACCATGTAGACGGTCTCGCCGAGCGCTTTGATGAGAAGATCAGCCATTCCTGCGGACATAGCCGATCACCTCCTCCTTGAGATCTTGCTGGCGCAGGTAGTCCATCGCGGCCGCGACGCTCGCCTCGGGCCCCGTCACGCCGATGATCATGCGACCAAAAGGCGTCGCCTTGATCTGGTCGAGATTGCCGAAGAGCATCGTCGTCTCGACGTCCGGAAACTTCCTTATCATGCCCGCGAGCACGGGGTCGTCCGCGCTTTCGCCGAGGAATGTCAGACGCAACAAGAGGTAGCTGCCCGGCGTCTTCTCCTGCGAAATCGCATTGCCGCGGAAGGCCGCCGGGAGATCATTCGACAGCAGCACGCTGATGAATTCCTTCGTGATCGGTTGCTGCGGATGCGTGAAGATGTCAAAGACCGTGCCCTGCTCCGCGATGACGCCCTTGTCGATGACAGCGACCTTGTCGCAGATGTCCTTGATGACCTGCATCTCGTGCGTGATGACGACGACGGTCAGGCCGAGCTTCTTGTTGATGTCCTGGATCAGGGAAAGGATGGCCTTCGTCGTCTGCGGGTCGAGCGCGCTCGTCGCTTCGTCACAAAGCAAGACTTTCGGGTCGCTCGCAAGTGCGCGGGCGATGCCGACGCGCTGCTTCTGCCCGCCCGAGAGCTGCGACGGATACTGTTGCGCTTTCGAGGCGAGGCCGACAACGTCGAGAAGTTCCTCAACCTTTGCTTTGATCTTCGATTCGTCCGCTCCCACGAGGCGCAGCGGGAACGCGATGTTGTCATAGACGGTCGCGGAGCTGAGCAGGTTGAAATGCTGGAAGATCATGCCGATGCTCTTGCGCATCTTGCGCAGCTCGCTTTCACTCATCTGCGTGAGATCCTGGCCGTCGACGACGACGGAGCCGCTCGTCGGCCGCTCGAGCATATTGATGCAGCGGATCAGCGTCGACTTGCCCGCGCCCGAGAGACCGATGATGCCATAGATCTCACCACGCGCGATCTCGAGGCTGATGTCCTTCAGCGCGTGCACGGGACCTGCGGGGCTGTCGTACGTCTTGACGATATGGGAGAGCTTGATCAAATATCGCTCACTTCTTTCGTGTCGCAGTCTCAAACATAGTATTACGATATGTTTTGATGATAGCAGAAAGGTGTCCGCTTGTCAACACCGAAAAGCATTATACCACAAGGGAACGCTTTCATAAATACGCGCCAAGCTCATGCATGTTCCCTGAGGAACGCTTCGTAGTCTGCCCGCCGCATGGGCTTGCCGTAGAGGTAGCCTTGGCCGTATTCGCAGCCGCAGGCGATGAGCATCTGCTCTTGTTCCTCCGTCTCGATGCCCTCGCAGATGACGTGCATGTCGAGCGCGTGGCCGAGGGCGATCATCTGGCGGAGCACGATGCGCATGCGGTCCGAGCCTTCGGATGCGAGGAGGAGCGAGCGGTCGATCTTCATGACGTCGAGCGGCAGCTGATTCAGGAGCGCGAGGTCGCTGTAGCCGCTGCCGAAGTCGTCCATGTCGATGGAGAAGCCCATGCCGCGGAGGGCTTCCACGACATCGATGGAGTGCGCGCGCATCGCTTCGCCGAGCACGTCGAACGCCGTCTCCGTGAGCTCGAGCTCGACGCCCTCCGTGCCGTACTCCGCGACGAGCTTCCGCACGCGCTGGAGGTAATCTTCCTCGCGCATGTGCTGGCGCGACTGGTTGACGGAGATGGGGAGCACGGGCAGGCCTTTGCCTGGCGCTTCGCGCTGGAACTCCATGACGTGCTCGAGGTTGTAAAAATCGAGCTGCAAGATGAAGCCGTTGCCTTCGAAGAGCGGAATGAATTTGCCAGGCGAGAGGAAGCCGAGCTCGCTGCTCTCCCAGCGCACGAGCGCTTCCGAGCCGATGCATTTTTTGTCTTGAGATCATATTTCGGCTGGTACCAGACGTGGAACTCGCGCCGCGCGAGCGCGTCCTCCTGGATGCTTTCCATGCGGCTCATGAGCAGCGTCTCGCGCTGGAGCGTGCTGCTCATGACGGCGACGGGGCGCGCGCCGTGCGCAGCGAGCGAAGCGTTGTTCATTGCGGTCTTGAGATCCATCGGCGGATCGCCGACGTAGCAGACGCCAGCCTCCAAGGGGATGCGCACGAGCATGCGGCCGACGCGCTGCGCCTCGTGCTTGCGGAGCATCTGGCGCAGGACATCGACGAGTTCCTTTTCCTCGGCGCGCACGAGCGCGAAAACTTCGGCGTTCGACGCGCGCGTGCCGACGTGGACAGCCCAAGGCGCGAGCTCCATGTCATGGCCGAGCTGTGCGCAGACGGAGGCGAGCACTTCGCGGCCATACGTGCCGGCGATGATGTCTGGCCGCATGGCGTGGACGGCAACAGCTGCAAGATGCGGGTCCTTGCCGCCTTTGCTCACGGCGACGATGGGCGCGCCGACGCGCTCGATCCAGCCGAGGTTGTGGAGGCGCGTCAGCGGGTCGCGGTCGATGATGTCCTGGAGATGCGCTTCCGTGCGCTTTTTCATCTTGCGATAGCGCCAGAACGACAGCGCGATGACGAGCGCGACGATGCCCGCGCCAAAGAAGAAGTACTGCGGATAATTGTAGAAATACGCGCCGATGGACGGGTTCTGAAGAAATTTCTGCTGTTCCTCGGCGATAGCACCGTTCGCGACATCCTGCCCCATGTGCGCGATTTCCTTGTCGAGGATGGATAAAAGCGCGGGATCGGCATCCTGCCTCATCGTCATGGCCGTGCGCGTCATGAACGCCACCGTGCCGCTCGTAGCGAGGCTGGGGAAGCCGCCGGCGAAAATCTCGTATTGCGCGACCTCCTGCCGCAGGTAGCAGACGTCCGCCCGACCTCCGGCAATGGCCCGCAGAGCGTCATCCACGGAGTCGTAACGCTCCAGCTGGTCGGCGGAAAATCTGCCATCGAACAGCGACGCGCCGAGGCGCTGGCTCCAATACGCGACCTTCGGATGCTCCGGCTTGTCGCTGCGGCGTGTGACCTCCGTGAAATACGAGGTCACGAACGGCTGCGTCTGCTTGTAACCGTGCGTGACGGCCCAGCCTGGCCCCCATCGTGCATTCAGCATCACATCCGCCGTACCATCGGCAAGCGCATCATGCGCATCCTCCTCCCGCATGACAGGCACGACCTCCGCATCAATGCCGAGATCGGCTGCCACGCGGTCGACGACGGCGCGCAGGCCGCCTGCGAATGCGCCACTGTCATCAACATACGAATACGGTGGCGCGTTCACGACGGCCACGAAGCGGAGCACCGGGTGCTCCTCAAGATACCGCCGCTCGTTGCGGTCGAGCAGGAGCGGGTCGCCGCCCGTATTGATATGATAGAGCTCCTGCAAATCTTCATACAGCATCGGCCGCGCCATGGCGAGGCGTGATGCGGCATCGTTCAGACGGTCGAGGAGCGCCGTGTTCCCTTTTTTCACGACGAAATACACGGGGTCGGCCTGCAGCGCCGCGGCCGGCTGGAGGCTCTTTGGCATCGCCGTGTCAAGCGAGCAGCCATCGATGCGGCCAGCCGCATACGCTGCCGCGAGCGCCTTGCGGTCCTCGTACTCGTCGAGCGTATACGCGAAGCCCTCGTCCTCAAGCACTTTGCCAAGATACGGGCTCGTGTACTGATCGCGGATGATACCGATGTGGAGCGGTGTCGTGCGATCTGCACGATCGAAGAGCGACGTGCCGCCGCGCAAGTAAAGCATGGACTTCGACGTGCTCATCGGGATGCGTCCGTAGTCGAAGAACGCATGGCGCTCCGGCAGATCCGTGATGTTCGCGATCACGTCGATCTCGCCCGACTGCAAGCGCGCGAGGTTTTCCTGCCACGAGGCCGAGACGTAGACGGCCTTCATGCCCGCGTAATTCGCGAGAATCGACATGTAATCCTGATTGAGGTCGCGGGCGCCATCCACGGGGTCCGCGAGCACCGGCAGGACATTGACGCCGATGCGCAGCTCCTGCTCTTCGGCCTGCGCCGTCCCCAAAAAGAAAACGACGCCCGTCAATGCGAGCGCCGCTGCTTTCTTCCAATCAAATGCACGCATAGAGAACGCTCCCTGTCCCTTGTCGAACGCGGTCACGCCATGCTTTGCGCGCCGCGCTTTTTCTTGTCTCTATGCCTATCTTATCAGATATTTGATGTTTTTGCTTGTTTTTTCTATAAAAATTCGGCTTTCTTGTCCGTTTTCCGAAAGCGGCACGTCTCGCTCCGCTTCCATCGGCTCGATGTCTTCCCCACTGCCTTAATACGCCAGCCCGTTTTCCTTCGCGATGCGGATGACTTCATCAATCGGCGTATCCGTGTCCTCAGCAATCTGCGCATAATCTTCTTTGCGCTTCAATTGACGTTTAATGATCTTGAGCGTCGTTTCCGCAACGCCCTGCGCGATGCCCTGTGCGATGCCCTGCGCGATGCCCTGCGCGATGCCCTTCGTAACACCATTTTTTTCAATTTCTTCCATAATCTTGCACATCGTACTCACCCCGTGTTCATTGCTCTTGAAGAATTTTGCCCGATCCGCAAGGACCTTGTAGTGCATATCCTCGGGATTCGTGCAGTTAAAATCGTGCAGAAGCCAACCGAGTTCCGAATCATCTTGGAACGTCGCATTGACATAGATGATCTCTGATTCATCCTCGAAGCGCTTGTGCGCAAGCTCGCGGACGGTGCGTTCCGCATGATACAAAGGCTCGCCATAACCGTACACATCATTCTCTGTGATGAAGATGACGGTCGTCGGTGGAAAATCTTTCCACATCTTCCCCTTCTCAACGCTCATCGTATCAAGCATGCTTGCATGGAAACGCGCACGCTTCGGAACCGCGCCTTCGTCACTACGTTGCACTTCAATGTTGTATTCCGTTCCATCATCATCCCGCGCAAATACATCGAAGCAAACTTCCCTGCCGTACAAATTAGGAACGTCCTGTTGCGTATGCATTTCCGTGACGATAAGAAATGGTTTCTTCAAAACGACGCGCAGTAAAAGTTCCATACAATCTGCGCGCCCTTCAAAGCAGCTGTGGAAGAACGTATCATCAAGCAAGCGCAGCCGCCTAATCGCTTCCAGAAAGTCTTCCCGATGAACGACAACCTTCTCCATACGCCTCGCCTCCACCACTTTTATTTTACAAAGAATCCACGCAAATAACAAGAGCCCTCCCGCAAAAACGCAGGAGAGCTCGTTTTCATTTCTCTGCCGTCTTATTCCGCTTCCATCGGCTCGATGTCTTCCGCCTTCATGAACGCGGAGAGCTTCTTCACGCCGTCCATGACGCGGCGGAAATGCTCGGGCGTCAGCGACTGCGGGCCGTCGGAGAGGGCTTTTTCCGGCTGCGGGTGCATCTCGATCATGAGGCCGTCCGCGCCGGCCGCGATGGCGGCGAAGGCCATCGGCTGCACCATACGCCACTTGCCCGTGCCGTGCGACGGGTCGACGATGATCGGCAGGTGCGAGAGGTGCTTGATCGCCGCGACAGCCGAGAGATCGAGCGTGTTGCGCGTGTACGTCTCGTACGTGCGGATGCCGCGCTCGCAGAACACGACGTTCGGGTTGCCTTCGTTCATGATGTACTCGGCGGCATTCAGCCACTCGTTCAGCGTCGCCGCAAGGCCGCGCTTCAGCAGCACGGGCTTGCCCGTCTTGCCGACGGCTTTCAGCAGGCCGAAATTCTGCATGTTGCGCGCGCCGACCTGCAGCATGTCCGCATACGCCGCGACGCGGTCGACGGCCTCGACCGTCGTGACTTCCGTGACGACGCGCAGGCCCGTGCGCTCACGCGCTTCCGCGAGGTACTTCAGGCCCTGCTCTTCGAGGCCCTGGAACGAATACGGGCTCGTGCGAGGTTTATAAGCGCCACCGCGCAGGAACTGTGCGCCCGCCGCTTTCACGATATCCGCGGCCTCGAACAGCTGCTCGCGCGACTCGACCGCGCACGGGCCGCTCATGACGACAGGCGTGCCATCACCGATCTTCACGCCCGCGACGTCGATGACGCTCGACTGAGGATGGAACTCGCGGCTCGCGAGCTTGTAGCTCTTCGAGATCGCAACCGTCGTCTCGACGCCCTTCATCGACTCGAACGTGACATCGCCGAGCTTCCGCTTGTCGCCGATGACGCCGACGATGCGCTGATCCGTGCCCTCCATGACCTTCGCCTCGAGGCCTTTGTCGTGGATGACGTTGATGACTGCCTTGATGTTTTCGGCCGTTGCGCCGGGATCCATGATGATGACCATAGAATGACCTCTTTCCTTCCTATATGAATCATGTATACAGTTTGATGGAAAAATATTATCATTGAACGGTTTTGCCGTCAAGCATTTCTCGCGGATGAAGCGGCTGGATGTCCCAGTCCTCTGCCGCAGAAAGATCGACGGGCGCCAGGTGGTCGAAAGCGACCGGGAGACCGCCCTGCGCGACCCATTTCCAGCAGGCGAGCAACGCATCGCCGGAGAGGGGACGGTTCCACGGGCCGTAGGCCTGGAGCAGACGATGATGCCCGTCGAGCTCGATGCAGATGGCATAGCCGTCTTCCGTCCGTGCCGTCATGATGATGGATTCCTTGCGGAGCACCTTCGACCGGTAGCCGGCCACGCAGTTGCGCATCTCGCCCCCGATGCGCAGGAGCTCCCGCGTCTGCCGCACGAGGAGGAAGCGGTACGCGCCGATCTGATATTCGAGCGCTTCCTCCTCCGGCGTGTAGGCGATCTCGACATTCCGCAGCCCCGATTGCAAATCCATCACGGCCTCGCTGATGAGGTCATGCACCTCGCGCGTCAGGCCGTGCTTCAGCAAGCGCCAGCGCAGCGGCAGCGGCAAACGCTCCCCGTACTGCGCAAACTGTTGCATCGTATCCATCATTTCCTGCGTGATGCCTTTCTGCTCCAGCCGATAGAGCTCGTTTGTCATCGCGTGCTCGTTCTTGTTCTGGCGGATCCAATGCAGATAGTGGCGGAGCGCCGGCACGTCGACGTGGGCGCTGTTTTCCTGCGGGATCTGCACGGCGCCGTCCACCCAGCGAAATTCCGAGAACGGAATCCCGACGAAATCCCGGTCGAAGTCATAAAACCGCTGGATGAGGTTCAGATCTTCGACCTCCCATCCTTTGAGCAGCAGATACCAGAGGACTGCGTACGGATTTTTCGCATAGGCACGGCGCAGGCTCTTCGTCGGATGAATGCCGAGATACGTGCAGAGCGGGTGGAAATTATCTTTCTGCTCGCGCGGAAACAATCGCTTGTAAGGCGCGTCCCCGAGGAACGAGCGGAACACGGTGATGTTCCAATCGAACGGGTGCGTCGCAAAAGCGAGCACGGCCCGCTTCCCGTGGCGCGCCCAGGTAATGGAGGGATAGATGCCCGACCACTGCCGCGTGCTGATGCGCAGCGCCTCGACCGCGAGGTCGGAAATATTTGCAGGAATTTCGAGCGTGGTCGCGTCCGTCCAAGCGCCGCGATGCCAATGACGGATGTAATGGGGATGGTTTTCTTTCGCGGGATACCGCATTTTTGAAACGAGCAGCGTGCCACTGCGCATCTGGATATTGATCGTGAAGCATTCCCGCGTCAGCACGAGCCCTTGCTGCTCCGGGACGAACCAGAAGACGTCGGCCGCGAGGAAGAGCGGAGCGTCGGCGGAGGCTTGCCGCAGGCGCCAGCGGAGCGGCACGACTGCCGTGTTCCAATCCGACCAATGATATCCATAGGCCATGCGGTAGCGGCCGAAGCCGACGAGATCCGCCTGCGCGCACACGGTTTCGTACAACTGCCGATCTTCTTCCGGCGTCCCGACGGGGAACGTCTCCGCCTCGGCCTGCCCCGGACGATGCAGCCGGAAATATTCCTGATTTTTCTCCTCCTCGAAGTAACGGATCAGGAGCGCGCAGTCGAGCTTCTCGATATCTTCATGTGCCAGCCGCTCGTCCGTGCATTCCAGCCACGGGCCGTCCAGTTCTTTCTGCAAAAACGATTTGTCCATCACGGCCACCCTTCCTCAACCGTTCGCCGTCAGCACGGGAAAGCCGCCGAGGTTCTTCAGCCACGAGCACTTCGCGCGGACGGCGGCGAGCGCTTCGTCCATGACGGCCGCGCCCGCATCCGTATCGAGGTCGAAGAAAAAGATGTAGTCGCCGAGCTGTGTCCTCGCCGGGCGCGATTCGATGCGCGTCATGTTGATGCCGCGCCGCGAGAACTCCAAGAGCACGTCGACGAGCGAGCCCGCGCGCGAGCCGTCGAGCTGACAGATGATGAGCACCTTGTCGGCGTGCGCGTTTTTTTCAACGTTTAACGAAGTTGTATCCCGCCGCGCGACCTCGAAGAAGCGCGTGGCGTTCGCCATGTTGTCCTGGATTTCGTGCGCAAGCGGCGTGAGGCCGTAGAGCTCGCCCGCGCGCGCCGTGCAGATGGCCGCGATGCCATCCTCTGGCTTCGCCGCTGCCGCGATTTTCGCCGCGCGCGCCGTCGACGCGACCTTCACGATCTCCGCCTGTGGGAAATGCTCGGTGAGATACGCGCGGCACTGGCTGATCGGCTGCGCGTGCGAGTAGACTTTCCGCACCGCGTCCGCCGTGCAGCGCGCCATGAGCTCATTGTGCACGGGCCAGATGACTTCGCGCGCGACAGCGAGATCGTCCGTGTGCGCCAGCACATCGAGCGTCACGCGGATCGCACCTTCAAGAGAATTCTCGACGGGCACAAAGCCCGAATCGATCTCGCCGTGCTCGACGGCCGTCAAGACATCATCGATGTCAGGATACGGCACGAGCTTTCGCGCCGGCGCATCCGGCCCCGAAGATTCCCGGAGCTCCCCGCGCAGCCAGAGTGCCGCCGCCTCGCTGTGCGTGCCGGCGGGGCCGAGGAAGCCCATGCGATGTGGTTTATTCACGGAAACCTCTCATTCCGCCGCTGTCGCTTGCGGCATAAAACCATAAAAACGAAGTCACGACACATCTCCGTCCAGCATCATCCCAAGCAAATTCAAACAGCGTGACGCACGGCCTGCATCTGCACAAGAGATTGCACCATCGGCGCGAAAAGTTCCTCTACACCATAGGCAGAAAACAGCGTGTGCTCAAACTGCAAGCGATCCTTTGATTGCAATTCCGCCTTCGTTGTCCAAATTTCCCGTTGCAAAAGCGGCTGAAATGCTCGGACAATTGCATCACGCTGCTCATGTGTGAGCAGTGCTGGATTCAACATGGGACATGATGCAACTTTCTTTTTGTTGATGTCCAATACTCCCTGCCCGCGACCGAAACCGATGGCCTCCAAGAAAAACGCAGACAGGGCAGAATTCAATAGTGCATGACAAAGTTCCTGATCGACATCTTCGGACATGCAATTCAACGCGATCAAACGCTGTGATACAAACGTCGGTCGCAAGAAGCGCCCGAAGAAAAAGCGTTCGTCCGGATTCATCATCGTAAAAAACGTTGCAGTTTCTTTCGCCGACATCTCATACCACAGTTGATCCTTCCGCGCGAGCGCCTCCGGCAAAGGTTTCGGCTTCGGTGCTTTGTTCCTCTGCTGCTCGAACGTTTCAATCCAACGCAAGGCCTTCGTACAATGTTCTTGTCGTAATTCCTCTTTTGTCTTCGAACAGCAGAACGCCTTGCCATCTGCATTTGCAATCAATGAATGCACGTCTTTCGCATTCAGCAAAATGGGCTGGATGAATTGCTCTTCCACAGGGAGATGCTTGTCTTTTGGCTGGAACAAAGGATCCCAGCCTCGCCGACTCCCGCGCGTCACGTGGAAGACATGGCTGATGGGGACGAGCTTGGCCTGCAGTTTTACCAGCCAAGCGATGTCAAAGAAATTCGCGTTCATGGAAAGATGCAGGGACCGGAACGTTTGCATTTCCTCTTCCGAATACGAGGACATGGAAACGACACTGGGGTCGGAGACATCCTCCAACAAGGCGGATTCGATCAGCGCTTGTTCGTCTTCCTGGCGTTCATCCAATTCTTCAAGCGATTTCTTCCATAAAAAATACGTTGTCTGAGACGGTGTCTCCCCCGCGGGCTTTTTCTGCAAAAGCAGGATCGTCGTCACGACGGAAGCATTCTGAAACCAACGTCCCTTTCCTGAAAGGTGGACTTGGCGAATATGGAACACACGCTTGACAGCCTCGCTGAACTTCTCGCCCGCATCCGTTCCCAGCCACGAATTCGACAAAATGATGCCAAGATATCCGCCATCCGCGAGCAAATCTGCAAGGTGCAGTGTCACATAAACGTACAAATCGGATTTTTCCGACAGGTGATACTGCCCGGCAATCGCTGCCCCGAATCCACGGTCTTCTTCCGAGATGCGTTCAAATGCCACAAAAGGAAGGTTGGACACGATACTATCCATACGTGGCAGCACGACAGAAATCTGTTTCCCACTGTCCGGTTCGGTCAACTGGATGTGATTTCCTGGCTCCAACCCCAAAACATTCTGCCGGAATAATTGCACAGGAATATGAATGGATTGTTCGCTCGCCAAACTCAAGCCGGCAAGCTGCAACGCATACGGATCTTTGTCGGATGCCCAGAGCGTACGATAAACGTCTTGGACTGGGACGCTATCGCCTTCCAATTTCTGGTCGAGCGCTGCCCGCACGATCGTCCCCGTCCCGCAACAGCCATCGAACACATTGCCCGAACAGTCACGCACAGTCAAACGCACCAAAATCTTCGCCAATTCTTCCGGTGTCGTATACTGGCCTTTGAGCAATCGGCGCGACGTGCGTACCGTTCCCTCCAAAATATTCTGCAACGCCTGATGTTCGATGGTCTTGTCTTCCAAGAACTTCGATAATTCGCGCAGAGCCGCCCATGTTTCCGCAGGAAGGCATGTATTGCAGGGGATTGGCGCAAAAATATTCCAGAAGTCCGTCGTACTCGTGATGTTCTGGAAGATCTCATTTCCACCTTCGGGTCCTTCTTGGAGCGGCAAACGATCTACGAGAAGTGCGCCATTCTGGAGGTGCTTGATGGAATGCGCAAAGACGATCCGATTGACCCAATGCAAGAGGACAAGCCTCGCATATGCCGTATGCAAATCCGTTTCATCGTCTTGATATTCGTCTTTTGCGCCCCTCCACCAACGTTCGAGTTCCGCTCGCTTCTTCGCGTCGCGATACGCTGCACGCTTCAATTCCTCGCGGACAGCAGCCTGGTGCTCTTCGATGAACGACGCGAGGATCGATGTCCCGAGCACTTCAGAAATGGCAACATTTTTAATCGTCCCTGTCACCAAAAACTGATTGACCGTCAACAAGACTTCTTCTAACAGTGTTTTCCATCGCGCCTGATACGTGCCGACATCTTCCCGTGTCCGGATTTCGGGAATCGTCCACGTCCTCACAATGTTCCATTGATTGCCCTGATGGACATAGATCCGCACATCCCTGAAATTCCAAAGGACATAACTGTCAAGCGACAACGCGATAGCTTTGCGCCGTCCGTCGGCGATATACGTTGCATCCGTCACGGGAACATCCGGCATCTTGAGTTCCCAGCCTTGTAAAATCCGGCTGCGTTCTTTGTCGCCGAATAAAAGACAGTCCGGGAACATGGCATCCGAGCGTTTTCCAAAGCGGACGGCATCCGGGTCATGTGCTTCAAATCCCGACGCATAAGCGCCCGACCGGCTTTTGGAAATCGTCAGTTCGCCCCCCGCACGCTGAATCTTCCATGCGTGCGTCGCCAAGAGCTCGTTGACGGACGAGATTAATTCCAGTTGCCAGCTTCTCTCGTTATTTCGCATCAGGCCCATGCTTCCATCCCTCTCGCTTCAAAGTCTTCCAGTAAGTTTACCCTCGCGACGAATGTCCGTTCCGCCTCCCCCATCTGTTCCCATGCGCGATATAATCGTTGCTGGCAAACATCGACCAGACAGATATGTTTTTTCTTGAAAAGTTTCGTGTCTTCATCTTTTTCAATGCCAATGAAGTTGCGCCCTTCTCGAAGTGCCGCCACCAGGAACGAGCCGCTGCCGCACGTATTGTCCAGGACGACATCACCAGGATTTGTGAATGTCCGGACGAGATAGCGTCCAAGTTCTACCGGTTTTTGCGTCGGATGCCAGACCGTATGCTCCTCCTCGCTTTCTGGCGTCTTGAAATACAACACGTCCGTGGGATAGCGCTGCCCCGTCTTGCTTTCAACATGCGCCGGCGAAAAATTGCCATAGCTTCCCGTAAACTGATCTTTCCGAACGCCCTTGTCATATGGCTTGCCATCGGACATCTGCGGGTGATATGTCGGCTGTTTCTGATAGAACACGCAAATATCTTCATATTTGCGCAGCGGCTGTTTTTTTGCATTCAAAAAATTCGTCGGCTTGGATTTGACCCAGACCATCTTGTATTTGAAATCCGATTCATTGCTCAAAATCAACTTCGCCGTGAAAACGCCTTGGGATGTCAGGACGATCGCTCCCTCCTTCTTCACGATGCGCCGATACGCCTGCCAAAGCGGTTCCAGTGGAATCACAGAATCCCATTTATTCTGCGTCGTTCCATACGGCAGATCGCACAAGACCATGTCAACAGACGCATCTGGCAACTGCTTCATAATTTCCAAACAGTCCCCTCGGAACAGCTGATTGATATACGCATCTGGCATGCATCGAGCCATTCGATCGTCTCCCTGAAAATAGATAGTGAAAAAGCCAGCGCAAGTGCGCTGGCTTCTTGCAATCATCATTAATGATGCATTTATTATACAGAGTTACACAAAAACTTTCAAGCGCTTTCCGCATCTTCTTGCCCATCACGACAGTCCCGCATGATGTTTCTTGTCAGCCTTTCGCAATACTGACGATCTCGTACCCGCTGCCCGCGAGCGCCGTGCGGATTTCTTCGTCGCTGACGTCGCGCGTCATCTTCACGATCGCCTGATTGCGATGGAGGTTCACTTTCGCCGCCGCGCCATCGATGTCATCGAGGAGCATCTCCACGCGGTTCTTGCAGTTGCCGCACGTCATGCCAGAAATCTTGACGACCTTCTCGCCGACGATCGGCCCCGTAAGTTTCTTCTCCGGCACGGTCGGCATCTCCGTGCCGCAACAACTTGTCTCGCCTTTGAACAGTTTGTAAATATGCTTCGCCGCGATGCCGAGGCAGGCGAGGACGACGAGGCCGACAAGGACCGTACTGATCATAAAAATCATCCTCTCTCAAATGTTTGTCTTCGTTATACAACGATTGAGAAAGAATGTCAATCTAAATATCACGCGATCGACTTCACGAATGCTTCGCCGAGCTCCTCGCATTTTTTCGTATCTTCGTCCGTCGGCCCGTTCTCGACGATGAGGCCGTCATTGAAGAGCTTTGCGCCGTCCGCTTTCGTGCGTTCGGCCCACGCCTCCATCCAGGCGCCGCCGCCCCAGCCGTACGAGCCGAAGAGCGCGACGGGCACGCCGGAGAGCTTTGACTCGATCGACGCGAAGAACGGCTCGAACGCGCCTTCTTCCAATACTTCGTCGCCCATGGCCGGGCAGCCGAAGAAGAAGCCATCGTAGTTCGCGATCTCGTCTGCCCCAAACTGCTCGACCTCGAAGAGCTGCGCCTCGCTGCCTGCTTTGCGCGTGCCGCGCTGGATAGCCTTCGCCATCTCCCGCGTGTTGCCCGTGCCGGACCAATAGATGATTGCTGTCTTTGCCATAAGAACTCCTCCTGTTGATGTCGCACCCGCGGAAGGTACGATGTGCTTGTTGTTTTGTCGTGCAGGGGACTCCCTCCACCGCTTCGCGGTCCCCCCTCCCGCAAAGAGGGAGGCGAAGGGGAGTTTTAACTTGCGACCACGAGGTCTTCAAATTTTACCCCATCATCAAGTTTTTTGCAAAATTCTTCGCTGCAAGCCGTGTAGCGCGCGAAGAGTGCGCGGGCGACATCGGGATTGCCGTAGACTTTCCAGTAGCCCGAGAGCGCGAAGTCCTTGCCGTGATGCTCCATGAAGCCACGCACGTCCTCGACGGGATAGCCGAGGAAGACACCGATCTCGTGCGGGAACGTCTTACGAAGCTCCATGCGGCGCTGGAGCTCGGCGAGAAGTTCTGCGAGCGGCGCGTCCGCATCGTAGCCGCACGCCCGGAGGAGCGCCTTTGCGTCGGCGCGCTTCACGAGCCGTGCGATCCGCCGCACACGATAAAAGAGCACGAGCACGTACTCCTCCCCTTCCACGAGGCGGAGCACGGAGATGCCCTTGCAATGGAAGCACGGCAGGAACGACGCGAGCATCGCATCGAAATCCTCGAACTGGCTTTTGCGGAACGACAACAGCACGGCCGGCTTCTCCCCGGCGAACGTCGGCGCGCCATGGAAACCCAAGAGCGCCTCGAACGATGATCGGCTCATACACATCGCATCCTTTCGACAATAAATGAGAATGTTTCTCTTATTACTGTGCTTATTATATTGCAAATATTTCTCAATTACAAGCAAAACATTTTTATGAGATCAAAAATTTTCCACGCATCAAAAAAAACCATCCAAAGCACAAAAAACCTCCGTGCATGAGCAGTACACGGAGGTTTCTTGCTGTGTATTTAGTAGGAGAGCTTTACGAGATGCCTTTCTTCATCCCGCTTTCGAAAGCCACGTTTAATATATCATAACTGAAAATAAAAATCAATAGCGTTTTGAAAAATTTTGAGAATATTTCTCGTTTCAATTTTTACGTTGCAAAATGCGCGAGCACGAATTGCTGGAACGTCAGCGCGGCGGGCGAGAGCGGCTTTGCGCGGTTCCAAGCGAGGCCGACGGCGCGCTTGCAGACGGGGAACGAGATCGGCAGGTAGACGATGCCGAGATGCTCGATGCCGGGGATGTTCGGGATGATGCTGACGCCGAGCTTCGCGGCGACGAGGCTCGCGAGCGTATTGACGTCGTCGCCTTCGAAGACGATCTGCGGATGGCTGTCCGCGAGCTCGAACGACTGGTCGACGAGCGTGCGCAGACTGTAGTTCGGCTTCAGCGTGATGAGCGACTCCGCCTCGATGTCACGAAGCGTCACGCTCTGCCGCGCGGCGAGCGGATGATCTTTCGGCACGGCGACGAAGAGCTCCTCGCTCCAGAGATACATCCACGCGATGTTCTCCGCCGTCGTCATCGTCGAGCAGAGGCAGAGGTCCGTCTTGCCGCGTGCGATCTGACGCATGAGGAATTTGCTGTTGTGCTGGTTCAGCTTGATGCGGATCTCGGGGTGCTGCGCGTGAAATTCCGCGAGCAGCATCGGCAGGAGATAACCGCCGAACGAATGGAAAAACGAGAGGTTGACGACGCCGCCATCCTCTGTTTTCCCGCCCGCGAGTTCTTTCTTCGCCGCCACGAGCTCGCGCAGCACGCGATCGACGTGATAAAGGAAATGTTCGCCCGCCGCCGTGAGCTCGGCGCTCCGCGCATGGCGCACGAAAAGCGGCGTGCCGAGCTCATCTTCGAGCTTCGCGATCGAGCGCGAGAGCGCCGACTGCGACACGTTGCATTCCTCGGCCGCCTTCGTGAAATGACGCACGCGCGCCATCGCCTGAAAGTATTGCAGTTGGGAAAGTTCCATGGGATTTTCTCCTTGCGTTTTGCAAATCATACATCGGTTTCATGCATCGCGTTCATAAAATACCATCCAACGATTTCATGATTGTGATGCATACTTTATTGCAAAGCATGGGTTTTCCCTGCTTGCGTCCTTTATTCTACCACAAATTTCGTCCAGCATTATGCATGGTACTCATAGTGTTTATGGAAATGTTGCATTGGATTCTCCGATAACCTATAGTTATAATCTGTGCCATAAGCAAGGTGATTTTGTTGAAACAGCCAGATTCCCTCCAACGGGAACTCGGTCTCGGTGACGACGATATGGACGACTTGCTGCTGGAAGCAACGCCATACGTCATCATCCCTCCTGACACATCCACAACGATTTCCAATCAACGAAAGGGGTCTTCCAAAATGGCATCTGCCACATCGGACTCGGCGCAAAGGAGTCTCTGGAACCGCAATTATCTCTTCACGATCGCTGTGAACCTGCTCGTCTACAGCGTCCACTTCCTGCTCATGCTCTGGTCGACGGCGTATGCGATGGAGCAGTTCGGCGCGTCCATCAGCCTAGCGGGCCTCGCTTCCGGCCTCTTCATCGTCGGCGCGCTCTTCGCCCGCATCCCGTGCGGCCGCTTCATCGATTTCGTCGGCCGCCGCAAGATGTTCCTCGCGGGCTCGAGCCTCTTCTTTTTGCTCATCCTCGCCTATCTTGCCGCGCCGACGCTTGCGGTCTTCATGGTCGTGCGCTTCGTGCACGGCGTGTCGTTCGGCATGACGTCGACGGCGGCGAGCACGATTGTCGCGGCGCTCATCCCGCTCGCGCAGATGGGCACGGGCATCGGCTACTTCACGCTCGGCGTCACGATCGCCTCGGCCGTCGGCCCGTTCCTCGCCATGAACCTCACGGCAGCGCATGCATACACGCTCGGCATCGAGCTCACGGCCGGCGCGGCATTCATTATTTTCCTGCTGTCCTTCCTGATTCAAGCGCCGGAACGCGAGATTTTGCCGCAGGAAAAAGCAGACCTCAAGCGCGTATCGTTTGACCGTTTCTTCGCCGTGAAGTCGCTCGCCATTTCCTTCATCGCGCTCATGGGTGGCGTCTGCTACTCGACCGTGCTCTCGTTCCTCGGCGCGTATACGACGAGCATCGGCGTCACCGGCATCGGCGCGACGTGCTTCTTCCTCTGCTTCGCTGCGACCTCCTTCATCAGCCGTCCGCTGACCGGGTACCTCCTCGACAACTACGGCGGCAACGTCGTCATCTATCCATCGCTCGCCTCCATGGCCGTCGCCATGCTCATCATCGCGAATGCCGCGAGCGATGTGCCGATGCTCATCGGCGCGCTGTTCCTCGGCTTCGGCTACGGCACGGTCACAGCGTCCTGCCATGCGCTCGCCGTCCACTGCGCGCCGATGCACCAGGTCGGCGTCGCGACGAGCACGTACTTCGTGCTCCTCGACTTCGGCATCGGCGTCGGCCCGTACACGCTCGGCAGCTTCGTGCCGGACTTCGGCTTTTCCATCGTCTACCTTGCCGCCGGCGCCCTCGCGCTCCTCGGCATGGGGCTCTACTACCTCCTGATCGCCCGCTTCGGTCGCTTCACGCGCCACCAGATGGACCGCACGGCCGAAGCGAAAGCCATCATCGCCCAGCGCCGCGAGCACTTCTACCAAGAAGCGCTTGCCGCCGGACGTTGATATATCTCTACTCATTTACCCTTGTCCTTTGCCGTGCGCGATGATGATTCCCATAACAACCATCGCGCACGGCTTTTTTTCGAGCCGGAAATTTTCTGCGTAAGACGATGGCTCCAGGTACGCCTCCAAATTGACATTCAGTAAAAATTGATATACAATGTATATCAATAGAAAAGGGGTTGATTTCCATGGAAGCAACGCTCACGAAATGGGGCAACAGCATTGGGGTGCGCATCCCCAGCCAGATGGCAGCGGAGATTGGATTCCGCAGCGGGTCAAAAGTGGAAATCCGTTCGCGCCGCGACGAAATCATCATCCGTCCGAAGTACGATCTCAAAGACCTCTACGAGCGTCATTACCACAAACCGCTCGCGCACATCACGGCGGAGGATGTCGGCGAGGTCAAGGAAATGGACTGGGGCGGAGACGTCGGAGCGGAGGTGCTGGACTGAATGTTTCACCAAGGCGATATTTGCAAAGTGAACTTGAATCCGGTTGCCGGCCACGAGCAAGGCAATTACCGGCCGGTCATGATCGTCAGCCGTGACGACGTCCCGCTGCCCGGTGGCTTGCAGATTGTCATCCCCATCACGAGCCATCGGCACGGATTCGCGTTGGAATTTGACCTGCCGGAAGGGATGGCTACGACTGGATACGCCTTGCCCTTCCACGTCCGTTCTCTCGATCTGCAGAAGCGAAACGCGCGCTTCATCGAGCACGCGCCTGCGGACTTCATCGAAAAATGTTGCAGCATCACGGGTCAGTTGTTTGACACCGATAGAGATGTATAAAAGTGCCAGCCTTTTTTCAGCAAATCAACATTTAAATGTTCGAGAGGATGCTGACGGTCTCTGCTGACGGGTGTTGAAAATTTTGATTGACAATAACTTTCGCGAATGATACAATAACCACGTTGATAGAAATCGAATGAAATCGACGACAACTTCATATCGATTGGATCAGGTGTCGCAAGACTCAATAGAGAAGCCGGTACGTTTTTCAAATCCGGCGCGGTCCCGCCACTGTATCAGCGAGTGCTGTTGCAATGCATTTTTGCACGTCACTGGAGATGGAGAAGCATCTCTGGGAAGGCGCAGCAGCATGATGACCTGGAGCCAGGAGAACTGCCTGATTGACAATCACCGTTTGACCTGCGAGCGATGGGGATGGGGATTCCAGCAAAGAGAGATCTGCGGCACGTGACCGCAGGCACACAGAACTGGATGATATCATAAAGATAGCCCTTTTCCCTGACGCGGGGAGAAGGGCTATTTACGTTTGACGAAAGGTTTTCTCAAGTGGATTCAGCCCCATTTGAGGAATTTTGCTCATATTTCATTCAGTTCTATTTTTCGCGCCCGTTTTCGGGCGCGAGGCCCCGGTTGTAGAGCTGGAGCCTTTCTTTTTCCAGATCAGCCGCTCGGAAGGAATGCCTTTCGAGCGGCTTTTTGATGGGTTCACTGCTTTCGATCTTCTAACGGAGGTGCGCCTTTGCAGCTTTTTCCTATGCATGAAACAAAGCACGGCCTCGTGTTCCACATTATTTGGGGCGCGTCCCTGCTCTGCTTGCTGCTTTTGAGCCTCGTCTTCTCCGTGCGGTTCGGCTCGATCGAGATTCCCGTCGCGGACATCCTCAGCGAGGTGCAGGCCGTCGCCCTCGGCGCGTCGCCGCACGCTTCGACGCAGGCGAACATCCTCTGGGACATCCGCTTGCCGCGCTCGCTCTTCGCGGCGCTCTGCGGCGCGGGACTCGCCGTCTGCGGCCTGCTGCTGCAGACGATGACGAAGAACGAGCTTGCCGACCCGTACATCCTCGGCGTATCGTCCGGCGCAGGCGCCGGTGCGGTCGGCGCCATCGTCGGCGGCTGGCTTGCCTTCCTCGGCAGCCTGCAAGTCGAAGGCTGCGCATTCCTCGGCGCGGCGCTCGCGACGGGCGCCGTCCTCCTCCTCACCGGCCGCAGTTCCAGTCCCGTGCGGCTCGTGCTCGTCGGCATCGGCATCTCAGCGATTTTTTCCGCGCTCACGATGCTGCTCATCTACAGCGCGAAGCACGAGGCGCAGGTGCGCAGCGCCATGTTCTGGCTGCTCGGCAGCCTTTCGGGCATCCATTGGAACGACCTCGCGGTCGTCGCGATCGTCGTCGGCCTGCTCGTACTCGTCGCATGGCTGCTGCGTCATTCGCTCGACGTGCTGCTGCTCGGACAGGGCGAGGCAGCGACGCTCGGCATGAATGTCAAGCGCTTGCAGGTCGTCCTCGTCATCCTGTCGTCGTTCGTCGTGGCCGTGCTCGTAGCGAAAGCAGGCGTCATCGGCTTTGTCGGCCTCATCACGCCGCATGTGGCACGTTTCTTCAGCGGTGTGCGCCACGGGACGCTCGTCCTCGGCACGGCGCTCGCGGGCGCCATCATCACGATCTGGGCCGACGTGCTCGCCCGTACATTGTTCCGTCCCGAGGAGCTCCCGATCGGCGTGCTGACGTCGCTCGCGGGTGCTCCGGTCTTCCTCTGGATCATTTCCAGACGCTATCGGGAGGAACTGCCATGACCGCTATGATGGAAGTCCGGCACCTCTCGTTTGCCATTGGCACGCAGACGATCCTTGACGATGTTTCCCTGTCGCTCGCGCCCTATCGCCTGACGGGCATCATCGGGCCGAACGGCTCGGGCAAGTCGACGCTGCTGCGCTTCCTCTCGCGCCACCTACCGTCGACGCATGCCGTGTTCTGGGACGGGCAGCCCGTGGAAAGCATCGACCGCAAGGAATACGCGAAGAGCGTTGCCGTCATGGCACAGCAGAGCATGGCCATCGCGCCGGAGCTCACGGTCGAGCAAGTCGTGCTCATGGGACGCTACCCGTACAAAGCGTTGTTTTCCGGCTACGCGCCGCAGGATTACGACATCGCGCGGCGTGCCCTGGAGGAAAGCGGCGCCGCCGCGTACCGTACGAAATGCATCGGCACGCTCTCGGGCGGCGAGCGGCAGCGCGCGCTCATCGCGAAAGCGCTCGCGCAAGAGCCCGAGCTCCTGCTCCTCGACGAGCCGACGAACCATCTTGACGCGAAGTACAAGCTACGCCTGATGGAGCTGCTCGCCGCATTCAAGCAGCGTGGCACAGCCGCCGTCGTCCTGCATGACATCGCGCTCGCGGCTCGTTTCTGCGATGACATCATCGTCATGAAGGGCGGCCGCTGCCGCGCGAAAGGGCCGGCCGATGCCGTGCTCACGACCGCGCTCCTGGAAGAAGTTTTTGAAGTCCCGTTTTTCAGCGCCGTCCACGACGGCCTCCGATATGTCTACTGTTGATGAAAGGGGTTTTCTACATGAAACATTCCACACGTGCTTGCCGCGCCTTCGCCGCCGCGCTGTCCTGCGGCATGATCTTCGCGCTCGCCGGCTGCGGCACGCCCGCGAATAACGCATCCTCGTCTGCGTCAAGTTCCGCGCAAGCCGCCATCACGTGGTCGGAGACGCTCGACGGCCAGAAGACGGACTATTCCATCGCCGAAGCGCCGAAGCATGCCGTCTCCATGTCGTTCGCCACGACGGAAATGATGCTCCAGCTCGGCCTTGAAGACCGCATGGCCGGCACGGCGTTCAAAGAGGAAGACCTCTATCCGCCGCTCGCGGAAGCGTATGGCAAAGTCCCGGTCCTCGCGGAAAAATGGCCGTCGTACGAGACGCTCATGTCCGTCTCGCCTGATTTCGTCACGGGCTGGGAGACGGCGTTCTCGCGCAAGGGCGTCCCGGCCGAAAAGCTCGCCGGCATCCCCATCTGGATCCCGGATTCCATGCAGACGACAAATGCCGACCTCAACACGTTGTTTGAAGATATGAAGACGCTCGGCCGCATCTTCCACGAGGAGCAGCGCGCCGACGACTGGGTGAGCGACCAGAAGGCAAAGCTCGCCGCCACGCAGGACAAGCTCAAAGATCTGCCGCGCGTCCGCGTCTTTGTCTTCGACTCGGATGACCAAGAGCCGTTCACGGCCTTTGAAGGCTACACGACGAACGTGCTGAAACTCGTCGGCGCGGACAACGTCATGGCTGGCCAAGGCGTCGACAAGACATGGGCGAAGACGAGCTGGGAGAGCTTCGTCGCCGCCGACCCGGAATGCGTCATCATCGTGGACTACGACACGAGCGCGCGCAATGACGACGACTTCCAGAAAAAAGTCGACCGCCTGAAAAACGATCCGCAGCTCCAGAATGTCACAGCCATCAAGCAAAACCGTTTCATCCGCGTCAAACTCTCGGAGATCACGCCAGGCGTGCGCACTGTCGCAGCGCTCGAGCGCATCGCGAAGGAGCTCCATCCTGACATGAAGTGATCGCCGCGCGTTTTGCGCGCAACATAACCATCTGATGTTTCCAAAGGAGGAACAGCTATGGAAAAAGAGCTCGATCTTCAGGCCATCCTGAAGAAGGCGGAAGCGCAGACGGACTGCCCGGATGTGCCGCTCGATGAGTTCACCCCGCCGACGTACGACGAGTGGAAGGAGAACTGCATCGCGCTCCTGAAGGGCGCGCCGTTCGAAAAAAAAATGTACACGAAGACGTACGAAGGCATCACGTTCGACCCGATGTACTTCCGCAACACGACAGAAGAGATCCTGCCGCGCGCGGCGTTCCCTGGCATGGACGATTTCCTGCGCGGCGCGTCGCCGACGGGCTACATCAAGTCGCCGTGGGGCATCGCGCAGGCGTGTGACGAAACGCTGCCCGCTGATACGAACGAACTCCTGAAGCACGAGACGGCGAAAGGCTCGACCATCTACAACGTCGTGCTCGATGCGGCAACGAAGGCTGGTGTCGACGCACGCAAGGCGGAAAAGCCGGGCGCCGGCGGCGTGAGCCTGACAACGCTTGACGATGTGCACACGCTCCTCGATGGCCTCGATTTCGACAAGTATCCGCTCTACCTTTACGCCGGCCGTACGGCGCTCCCCGTGCTCGCACTCGTCGCGGCAACGCTGAAAGCGTCCGGCAAAGGCACGAAAGCATTGCGTGGCTTCGTCGCGGCCGATCCGATCGGCGAGCTCGCGGCCAATGGCACGAGCGGCGAGCCGCTGAGCGCCCTCTATGACGAGATGGCGGCAGCCGCGAAATGGGCAACGAAAAACGCGCCCGGCCTGCGCACCGTGCTCGCACGGAGCGACGTCTACAGCCGCGGCGGCGCGAATGACGTGCAGGAGACGGCCTACACGATCAGCGCAGCGGTCACGTATCTCCGGGAACTGATGGCGCGCGGCCTCTCGATTGACGAGGCGGCCTCAAAGATCATGTTCCAGTTCTCGATGGGCGCGAATTTCTTCCTGCAGATCGCGAAACTCCGCGCCATTCGCCCGATCTGGGCGCAGATCGTCGAGGCGTTCGGCGGCAGCACGGAGGCACAGCGCATGCACATCCACGCCCGCCCGGCCCTGTTCTTCAAGACGGTCTACGATCCGTACGTCAATATGCTGCGCAACACGACGGAAATCTTCTCCGGCGTCGTCGGCGGCCTCGACTCGTACGAGAACGCACCATTTGACGAGCCGATCCGCAAGGGCGACGAGTTCTCGCGCCGCATCGCGCGCAACGTGCAGGTCATCTTGCAGGAAGAATTCGGCCTGCTCTCGCCGATCGATCCCGCGGGCGGCTCGTGGGCCGTCGAGCGCCTGACGAAGCAGATAAAAGAAAAGATCTGGGCTGAATTCCAAGTGGTCGAAAAAGACGGCGGCATCGTGGCTGACCTCGCCTCCAGCCGCCCGCAACAGGCCATCGCCGCGATCCTCGCCGACCGCTTCAAGAACTCCGAGCTCCGCCGTGACCGCATCGTCGGCAACAACATGTATCCGAACATGACGGAAAAGCGCCTCGACCCGCGCCCCGAGGACATCGATGAAATCCGCACGGCGCGCACGGCAGTCATCGAAGGCTACTTGAAAGACATCGACGACGTGCACAAGGATGCCGAGCTTGCCAAGCTCGCGGACGCGGCCAAAGACGAAAGCCTCGTCGCTGCCGCCATCGCGGCCGCCGAGGCCGGCGCGACGCTGCCCGAGCTCCACGCGGCGCTCGCGAAGGGCGCGACGGGCGAGGCCGCGACATGTGACGCTATCGCGCCGCATCGCTGGAGCGAGCGCTTCGAGGCGCTGCGCGAGCGCACGGAGAAATTTGTCGCGGAACATGACGGCGACAACGTCCGCATCTTCCTCGCAAACATGGGTCCGATCCCGCAGCACAAGGCGCGCGCCGACTTCACGCGCGGTTTCCTGCAGGTTGGCGCGTTCGAAGTGCTCGGCAACGACGGTTTCCAAACGGTGGAAGAAGCGGCCGCCGCGGCCAAGGAATCCGGTGCCGACGCCTGCGTCATCTGCTCGACCGATCCGACGTATCCCGAGATCGTCCCGGCCCTCGCGCCGAAACTCCACGAGGCGCTGCCAAACGCGACGGTCTTTCTCGCCGGCGCCGCGCCTGCAGATTTGCTTGAAACGTATAAAGCCGCGGGCATCGACGACTACATCTCCGTCCGCGCGAACTGCTACCAGATTCTCGAAGCCTTGCAGCAGAAGAAAGGAATGATGGACTGATGGCGAACCCTGATTTCACGACCATGGAGCTGGAGGAAGCACCCGCACACACGGAAGCGGAGTGGAAAGCCCTGTTCGAGAAAGAGGCCGGCAAGAGCTTTGACGAGCTCACGCGCCGCACGATGGAGCACATCCCCGTGAAGCCTTTCTACAACCATGAAGAATACGACCACATGAACCACCTCGACTTCGCGAGCGGCATCCCGCCCTGCCTGCGCGGCCCGTACTCGACGATGTATGTCTTCCGTCCGTGGACGGTGCGCCAGTACGCCGGCTTCTCGACGGCCGAGGAGTCGAACGCGTTCTACCGCCGCAACCTCGCGGCCGGCCAGAAAGGCCTCTCGATCGCGTTCGATCTGCCGACGCATCGCGGCTACGATGCCGACAACCCGCGCGTGCTCGGCGACGTCGGCAAGGCGGGCGTCTCCGTCTGCTCCATGCTCGACATGAACATCCTGTTCTCCGGCATCCCGCTCGACCAGATGTCCGTCTCCATGACGATGAACGGCGCCGTGCTGCCGATCCTCGCCTTTTACATCCAGTCCGGCATCGAGCAGGGCGTCGATCCGAAGATCATGTCCGGCACGATCCAGAACGATATCTTGAAAGAATTCATGGTGCGCAACACGTACATCTACCCGCCGGACATGTCCATGCGCATCATCGGCGATATCTTCGAATACACGACGAAGAACATGCCGAAGTTCAACAGCATCTCCATTTCCGGCTACCACATGCAGGAAGCCGGCGCGACGGCGGATATCGAGCTCGGCTACACGCTCGCCGACGGCCTCGAATACATCCGCACGGGCGTCAAGGCCGGCCTGCCGATCGACGCGTTTGCGAAGCGCCTGTCATTCTTCTGGGCCATCGGCAAAAACTATTTCATGGAAGTCGCGAAGATGCGCGCCGCCCGCGTGCTCTGGGCGAAGATCGTCAAGTCGTTCGGCGCGGAGAATCCGAAATCCATGGCGCTCCGCACGCACTGCCAGACGTCGGGCTGGTCGCTGACGGCGCAGGATCCGTTCAACAACATTTCGCGTACGTGCATGGAGGCCATGGGCGCCGCGCTCGGCCACACGCAGTCGCTGCATACGAACGCGCTCGACGAGGCCATTGCGCTGCCAACGGATTTCTCCGCCCGCATCGCGCGCAACACGCAGCTCTACATCCAGGACGAGACGCGCGTCTGCAAGATCATCGATCCGTGGGGCGGCTCGTACTACGTCGAGGCGCTGACGAACGAGATCATCCGCCGCGCCTGGGCACACATCCAGGAAGTCGAGCAGCTCGGCGGCATGGCGAAAGCCATCCCGACTGGTCTGCCGAAGATGCGCATCGAAGAAGCCGCGGCCCGCCGTCAGGCGCAGATCGACTCCGGCAATGAGACGATCGTCGGCCTCAATAAATACCGCCTCGAAAAAGAAGACCCGCTCGAAATCCTCTCCATCGACAACACGGCCGTGCGCAACGCGCAGATCGAGCGCCTCGAAAAACTGCGCCGCGAACGCAATGACGACGATGTGCGCCGCGCGCTCGAAGCCATCACGAAAGCCGCCGAGAGCCGCGACAACGGCAACCTGCTCGCCTGTGCCGTCGAAGCCGCGCGCGTCCGCTGTACGCTCGGCGAAATCTCTGACGCCGTCGAAAAGGTCTCCGGCCGCTATCAGGCCGTCATCCACACGATTTCCGGCGTGTACTCGTCGGAATTCACGGACAAGACGGCGCTCGACAAGGCGCGCGCCATGGCCGACGAGTTCGAAGAGCTCACGGGCCGCCGCCCGCGTATCTTCGTCGCGAAGATGGGCCAGGACGGCCACGACCGCGGCCAGAAGGTCATCGCTTCCTCGTTCGCGGATATGGGTTGGGATGTCGATGTCGGCCCGCTGTTCCAGACGCCGGAAGAGACGGCGCAGGATGCCGTCGACAACGACGTGCACATGGTCGGCTTCAGCTCGCTCGCGGCCGGCCACAAGACGCTGCTGCCGCAGCTCGTCG
>Ga0256404_1002469_pt1 | contig 40862 bp, 36 predicted proteins | sample RumenRJG_01DNA_FD_185990 | JGI IMG/M metagenome (GOLD analysis project Ga0256404, IMG submission 185990) | Bovine rumen microbial communities from Lethbridge, Alberta, Canada - RJG_01 | ecosystem: Host-associated > Mammals > Digestive system > Stomach > Rumen | place: Canada: Alberta | collected... | reverse complement strand
CACGAAGAGATCATCAGCCGTTTTATGAGCAGTATCGAAACCGATCGTGTGAGTCACGCATATATCATAGCTGGCGAGGAAGGCAGCGGTAGATATACACTTGCAGAAGCATTTGCTAAGGCACTTCAGTGTGAGGAAGGTGGTTCTGAGGCGTGCGGACAGTGTAAGTCTTGTAAACAGGCAGAATCGAATAATCATCCCGATATCATAACAGTTTCTCATGATAAGGCTACAGTTCTTTCTGTAGACTGCATTAGAACAGAGGTTGTAGATACTATGGGGATTAAGCCCTATAGCAGTAAGTATAAGATATATATTATCCGTGATGGTGAGATGATGACAGAGGAGGCAGAGAATGCTCTTCTCAAGACCATCGAGGAACCACCAGAATATGGCATAATCATTATCATTACTAAGCAGCTTGAGAAGCTTCTTCCTACAATTCGGTCACGTTGCGTGATCATTAATACCAAGCCTGTAAAAGAGAAGGATATTCGTGATTATCTGTCAAATGAGCTTGGCATCGAGGAAGAGAAGATTACATTTGCTATCGAGTATGGTCAGGGTAATCTTGGAAAGGCTATTCTACTTGCTACAAATGAGGAGTATGAAGGACTTGTAAGGTCTGTTATCGACCTTGAGTGTAACATCTTCGATATGACACTTGATGAAATCTCAGAAGCAATCAAGAAATGTGTCAATTACAAAATGAATATCAATGACTATCTTGATCTTATGATGATGTGGTACAGAGATATTCTAGTACTGAAGGTTACTGGTAATCCGGACAAGATTCTGTTCAAGGAACAGTATTCAGTAATAAATAATCAGGCGAAGTACCTGTCCTTTAACGAACTTGAGGACAAGTCACGCGCTATAGAAGCAGCAAAGCAGAGAATAAATGCACATGCTGACTTGGAGGATATTATGAGGCTTCTTATCTTGACTCTCAAGGAGTCATAGTCTAGAGGCACACTTTAGTAAAGGAGAAAACTAATTACATATGAAGGAAGTAATAGGCGTCAGGTTTAGACCTAACGGCAAGATATATTATTTTGACCCCGTTGATTATCATGTGCAGGTTGGAACTGATGTCATAGTAGAGACGGCCAGAGGCGTAGAGTATGGTAAATGTGTTCTTGGCCGTAAGACGATAGAAGATGAGAAAAGAATCTCAGGACTTAAGCCAATCATAAGACTGGCAAATGATGAAGATAAAAAGAAGTTTGAGACAAATAAGAAGAAGTCACAGGAAGCTTTTCAGACTTGTGTTAAGAAAATCAATGAACATGGGCTTAAAATGAAGCTTATATCTGCAGAGTATACATTTGACGGAAGTAAGGTTCTGTTCTACTTTACAGCAGATGGTCGAGTTGATTTTAGAGAGCTGGTCAGAGATCTGGCTGGTGTCTTTAGAACAAGAATTGAGCTTAGACAGATTGGCGTAAGAGATGAAGCTAAGATATCTGGTGGTATCGGAATGTGCGGAAGAGATCTGTGCTGTAACAGCTATCTGTCAGAATTTATTCCAGTTTCTATAAAGATGGCTAAGGAACAGAATCTTTCCCTGAATCCAACTAAGATATCTGGTGTATGCGGAAGACTTATGTGCTGTCTTAAGCATGAGCAGGATACTTATGAGTATCTTAACTCTAAGATGCCAGGTGTTGGCGATAATGCTACTACAGCTGAAGGAGTTGTAGGTAAGGTTGAATCTGTAAATGTAATGCGTCAGACTGTTCGTCTTATTATTACAGATGAGGAAGACAACAAGACTCTTGAAGAGTTTAAGGTAGACGAGCTTAGATTTAAGCCTAGAAAGAAGAAGAAAGACAAGGGCGATAAGCGTTCAAAGGATGCTAAGAGGGATAAGGATCTGGAAGCACTCGAGGCACTTGAGAAGGAAGAGCTTTCCAGTCTTGATGATGAATAAGATATGAGTGAGTGTATTCTGAAAGAAAATGAGAGAATAGATGATCTGGATGTAAATGGGTTCCGTATTATACAGAACCCATTTTGTTTCTGTTTTGGTATGGATGCGGTACTTCTGGCTAACTTCGTAAAGGTTAGTCCTAAGGCTAAATGTATCGATATCGGTACAGGTACAGGAGTGATTCCGCTTATTTCTACTGCGAAAAATAGAGGGAGCCATTGGACGGGACTTGAGGTGCAGTCCAATATGGTAGATATGGCCAGTAGGAGTGTTGAACTGAATGATGCCGGAGACAGAATATCTATAGTGGAAGGTGATGTGAGAAATGTCAGGGAGATATTTAAACCTTGTTCCTTTAAGGTTGTTACATCTAATCCACCTTATATGAAACAGCCGGCTGGGCTTCAGAGCTCGAGTGATACTATTAATATCTCCAGAGCTGAGATTATGGCAAGCCTCGAGGATGTTGTAAGCGCTGCTTCGTATCTGCTTCCGACAAGAGGTACATTTGCTATGGTACACAGGCCTTCAAGACTTCCGGAGATTATGGAAGTGCTACTGAAATATAGGCTTGAACCTAAGAGACTGCAGCTTGTGCAGCCTACAAGAGATAAGGAAGCAAACCTTGTACTTATTGAATGTGTAAAAGAAGCAGGCAAAGAACTTAGACTGCTTCCGACTCTAATAGTGTACAAGGAAAATGGAGAATATACTGAGGAACTTCTAAGTTATTACCGTTAGTGTGGAGGATATATGGCAGGTATATTATATCTGGTTGCTACTCCGATAGGAAATCTGGAGGATATGACATATAGAGCTGTGAAGGTGTTAAATGAGGTGGATATTATCGCTGCTGAGGACACTCGGAACAGCATAAAGCTGCTGAATCATTTTGAGATAAAGAAGAGTCTTACCAGTTATCATGAGTTTAATCGTTATGATAAAGCAGAGTATCTGGTGGAGAAACTCGAACAGGGTGAAAATGTAGCTGTTATAACGGATGCAGGAACTCCTGGAATATCTGATCCGGGTGAAGTTCTGGTGGAAATGTGTTATGACAGGGGTATAAGAGTTGTACCGGTTCCTGGGGCAGTGGCTGCTGTAAACGCGCTGGTTGCTTCGGGACAGAAGACGAGGCGATTTGCATTTGAGGCCTTTCTTCCTTTAGAGAAGGATAAGAAGGCTAGAAAGGAACTGGACCGTATCCTTGAAGAGCTAAAGAGAGAGACTAGAACAGTTGTTATATATGAAGCACCGCATAGACTGGTAAGTACTTTGGAACTTCTGGTGAAGGAGCTGGGGGGCGACAGAAGTCTTACTATCTGTAAGGAGCTAACTAAAAAGCACGAGACATTCTGGAAGACAACCATTCGTGAGGCGCTAGCTCATTATCAGGATGAAGGAAATGCACCTAGAGGAGAATATGTTCTGGTAATAGCAGGAAAATCTGAGGAAGAGCTGGAGCAGGAAAAGAGGCTCAGCTGGGAAGGGTTAACCGTAGAAGAACATATAAAGTCCTATCTTGAGCAGGGCGTCGACAAGAAAGAAGCTGTCAAGAAAGTTGCTAAGGAAAGAGGGCTTAAGAAGCAGGATGTTTATCTTGTTGCGGTTAACATAAACTAATGCACCTCTGTGATAAAAACAAAGATTAGTATTGTCTAACAAATAGGCGTTATTGTATACTCCACCTAGAAACTTTGTATTATCAATAAGGAGGTTAAGACTATGGCTTTTGTTATAGGTGATGCTTGCATCTCTTGTGGAACATGTGCAGGTAACTGCCCAGTTGGAGCAATCGCTGAGGGCGATGGTAAGTTCGAAATCGATGCAGATTCTTGTATCTCATGTGGAGCTTGTGCTTCAAATTGTCCTGTTAGCTGTATTGAAGAAGGCTAATAATTCTATTAGGATATAAGGAAGACCACCCAATCATATCATGGGTGGTCTTTTTTTGTTTGTTCGTTATTGACTTTAATCGGTCTTTTTAATATTTCATTTTACCAGATAAACCTTAACTCCTTCATAAGAAGGTTCTGTGATGTAAGAAAGGTCTATCTATATGGCCGGCGGAATAAATAAACGGGGATGTCCCAAGGGGACTATATCTACTCCTAGGCCTGCGTGATGTCTAGTCATCATATTAGCAGATTAGTATGGTATCTTCAAGAAAAATATACAAAACTAGCCGAAAACTTGTGAGAAAAATACACTAAATAAACACTTTACGAATCTAAAATATATGTTAGAATACATATAATAAAAAAGAGGAAAATGTATGAAGCTAGAGAGAATTAATGACAATCAAATAAGAATCACACTTGATCCTCATGATTTTGATGATTTCGATGTATCGGTTGTAGATCTCCTCACAGATAGAGAAGGAAAGGCCAAGGAGTTTATTGAGACTCTTATGGGTATGGCAAAGGATGACCTTAACTTTGAGGCTGAGGGAAGTCCTATTATGGTTGAGGTTACTCAGACAGGTAAGGATGCTATAGTCCTTATGGTTACAAAGGTTGATAAGGACACGAAGCTAAGACCTGGCATTTCTAATGCTCCTGGAGTAGCGGTTGGGGAACAGGCTGAAGCAGAAGATTCAAAGGATGACATTCCTTTACCTAATATTCCTATTCCTGCTGCAGAGAATGAGAAGACTATAACTCCAAGCTTTGGTGTATGCAGATTTAACGATCTCGATGATGTAATCCGAGTTGCAAAGATGGCTGAGAATTATTATGACAGCGATAATTCATTATACAAGGATGGCGATAGTTATTATCTGATGTATACCAGAAGTAGAAATACTGAGGACGAGTTTAGAATGCTTTCGAGCCAGGCTAGAGAGTTTGGTGATCCAACTGTGTTCCATTATGCTTCAAGATATTATCTTGAGGAACACTATTCGCTGATTATTCCAAATGAAGCGCTTCAGCTTTTAGCTGAAACTTAAGTGATGTAACTAAAATACCCTTTGAGTTTATTTACTCAAAGGGTATTATTTATATTGCTCGCATTATTACATTTATTCTTTATGAATACATACTTATTCTTCTTATATGACGCTCATCATTTGAAAATGGTGTATCAAGAAATGTATCGATTATCATAAGTGCAAGACCAGGTCCAACTACACGTGCGCCCATACATAGGATGTTAGCGTCGTTATGTTCTCTGGTTGCCTTAGCAGAAAATGTGTCGTGACAGAGTGCAGCTCTGATACCTGGCTCTTTGTTCGCAGCCATGGACATACCAATTCCTGTTCCACAGATTAGAATGCCTAAGTCAGCATTTTTACTCTGGATGTCTTCTGTTACTTTCTTAGCGTAGATAGGGTAGTCGCAGGATGCTGGACTATCTGTTCCAACGTCAGTAACCTCGAATCCCCTCTTCTTAAGGTGCTCGATAACCTCGAGCTTAAGTTCGTATCCGCCATGATCTGAACCTATACTTACCTTCATTTAGATAACCTCCCTAAACATGTATAATTCTTTGACCTGCTGCTTTGAGGAGCCTGTTCATGATAGCTCCACCAATCTCACAGTCCTTAAAACTTTCGCTGTAGATATACTTGGCGCCTCTTTCATCACATTCTCGTAGAGCGGCATAGAGTCTTGCGGCAACGGTAATGCCATCTTCGATGCTTCCAACAGTAACTGTATCCTCTTCATTATAGAAGCTAAGATGTTCCTTTGGAGATAGGATAAGCACTTTGTCGCCGGCTTCTTTCTTCTTATTATATAGAGCATTTATTGTATCTGCAACTGCAGCAGCTCCTTTGTCTGTCCATATAGCTGCATTCTCTGTAGATGTAGCATCTGTTGGACAAGCAACGTCAGTCAGTTCAACAACAGTGAGCTCGCCTTTTGGAGCGTAATGTGTATATTTCATTCCAGGAGCCTTAGGTCTAAGGTTTGGATCTGGACGAATGATTGCTGGGTCTATACGAACCTCTCCAACTATATCTTCCAGATTCTTCTTAGTAATATATCCAGGTCTTAGTATAGTAGGAACACTGGAAGTAAGATCAACTATAGTTGATTCAATACCTATTCCGACAGCTCCTCCGTCGATTATCGCGTCAATTCTGCCGTCCATATCTTCCTTAACGTGAAATGCAGTCGTAGGCGATGGTCTTCCGGAAGTATTAGCAGATGGTGCAGCTATATATACACCACTTTTCTTTATTAATTCCATAGCTGCAGGGTGTGAAGGAAAACGGATAGCGACTGTATCTAGTCCTCCTGTAGTTTCCTTTGGAACTATGTCAGCTTTTGGAAGTATGATAGTGAGTGGTCCTGGCCAAAAGGCTTCCATAAGAGTTTTAGCAACTTCTGGAACCTCACTAGCTAGCTCATATACAGAGGCAGTGTCAGCGATATGAACAATAAGTGGATTGTCGGAAGGACGTCCCTTTGCAGCATAGATTGCCTGTGAAGCAGATGGAGAGAGAGCATTTCCGCCTAATCCATAGACGGTCTCTGTTGGAAATGCAACAAGTCCACCGTGTCTCAGAATCTCAGCTGATATTTCTATATCCTGTTCGCTGTCAGATAAAAACTTGGTAATCAAGATAATCTCCTCTTTAGTCCTGGCTCATATTTCCGCGAAGGACCTTATCTAGCACATAGTCGTGTGCCTGTGTTTCATATATATCAGGAAGTGCTTCTAGTTCGTCACTTCCATATCGTCTCTTTAAAGCTTCTTTTATCAGATGATCCGCAAATGCTGGATTCTTCGGAAGAATTGGTCCGTGGCTGTAGGAACCGAAGAGATTCTTATAACGCACGCCCTCAGTCTTATCTTCACCGTTGTTGCCATATCCGCTGAGAACAGTTCCAAGAGGTTTAACCCCCTCGCCGAGATAAGTTCTTCCGCTATGGTTTTCAAATCCTACTACATCAGAGCCACCAGATTCTGCGGGTAGACGAAATGCATAGTTACCTATCATTCTTACATCGCCACCGATGGTGTGATAGTCGACAACTCCCAGAAATGAGAGCTTTTCGCCTTCCTTTGTCTGGTAGTAGTGTCCCATCATCTGGTAACCACCACATATACATAGGAAGACCTTGCCGTCTTCTATAGCAGAACGTATATTATCACCCTTACCGGTCTTAAGGTCATTTAGCAGGACCTCCTGTTCGAAATCCTGTCCGCCACCGATGAAAAATATATCATAATCCGTAAAGTCCTGATTATCTCCGAGCTTTACTTCTGTAACCTCACATTCAATGCCTCGCCATTCAAGTCGCTTCTTGAGGCAGAGGATATTTCCTCGGTCACCGTAAAGGTTCAGAACCTCTGGGTATAAATGTGCTATTTTAATCTTTATGTCAGCCATATTGTTTCCTTATATATATTACTTCTGGTCCTTCCAGAACTCCTTCTTACCTGTTGCGGCACCAACTACAGCTCTAAGACTAAGCATAGATGTGTAGTTTGGCAGTGCGAAGACAGGAAGAGAGTGGCTTGTCATAGCCTTCAGTAGTTTAGTTTCATCTTCAATCAGGGTTATGATATCCTCATTTGCCCCTGCATACTTAAGTCGAAGTCTTATATCAGTAGCTCGTGTACCTGATACATATATCTTCTTGCAGTTCTCGTCAGTTGCGACCTTCTCAAAGTCAGCATCCCAGATCCAGGATATATCATGTCCGTCGGCTGTCTTATCATTTAGACAAAATACAGCAACGTAGTCGTCATCCATAGATGAAAGATATGAGAGAGACTGATTGCAGCCTGCAGGATTCTTTACGAGAATCATCTGTATGTCAACATTATTATATGTAAAGGTTTCCATTCGGCCGAAGCTCGAGGCAACCTTTCCCAGTGAATCTGTGATATCAGAACGTTTCCAGCCGGCTGCTTCGTAAGCGCCGATGGCTGCGATTCCATTATAAATGTTATAAAGAGCAGGAAGTCCTATATGAATAGCCTGACTATCTGCATTTCCAAATTGAACAGTAATATCGCTTCCCTTAGGAGATATCTTATCTATAGAAGAAACTTCTATATTAGTAGCTGCTCTCTTGTATCCACATTTCGGACATCTGAATCCACCCAGGTGAGCATAAGTATGATAGTCATACTCATATTCAGTTCCGCAATGTATGCAGTACTTAGCATCTGACAGGTCACTCGATACGTCTTCTTCTTTTTCACTAAATGCATTCTTTCCTATACCATAATAGAAGATACTATTTGGAACTCCATCCGCGAGAGAAGAAGTCAGAGAACAATCTGCATTTAGACAGAGCGTAGTCTCAGGTACGAGACCGACGCCAGTTCGAATCTCTTCTAATGTATGCATAACCTCTCCGTAGCGATCCAACTGATCTCTGAAGAGATTTGTAACAACGATAACCTTTGGATGAATAAGTGGAACAACCTTCTTAAGAGCACCTTCGTCGCACTCGACGATTGCAAAATGCTTCTTAGGCTTTCCGGATAGAGTTGCAAGCGCTGTGAACTCTGCAGTGATACCTGTCAGCAGATTAGCACCGGAGATATTAGATAACGGATCTACTCCGCTTTCCTGCAGAGCATTTCTCAGCATACTACATGTAGTAGTTTTACCGTTGGTTCCTGTTACTACTATTATTTCCATACCCTGGGAAACAACTTCGAGAATCTTCTTATCAAAGAGAAGCGCTGATCTGCCTGGCAGGGTAGTTCCTCCGCGATGGGCAACTCTGAGTCCCCATCTGGTTAGACGACAGGCTGCTACTGCAAAAAATGTTTTGACTGGATTATGTCCGTTCATAATATAGATTAATTACTTCCTATGTATATAATTCGCAATAATTCGCAGTTTTTTGTGATTGATTGCGTTCTGATGCAATAGTATAATAAATTCAACTATGTGCACATCAGCAAGATTAGCACAAATGGGTTGTTTTTTCAACCTAGTAACATTGAACTGTTAGGCGCCTGTTGGGATTTTATGTTGACAAGACAGGCGTATCGTGTTATCATAACACCGTAACATTTTTGTAACAAATCAATTAAAAATGTAAAAAAAATGTAACAAACCACAAGATATTGTGGGAGAAAGTCGATTAGGAGGTTACATAATGTATAAACCATCGAAGAGAGTTTTAGCTGCTTGTCTTACAGCAGGAGTTGTATTTTCAGCATTTAATACAACACTTGGAGTAAAAGCAGGCCAGGAATATGACTCATCTAATGTGGGTATTTCAGGAAAAGTAGGAGAATACATCGAGAAGACAGAATCAGAGGATCCAGTTGCTGACCTTACAAATGGTATAGTAACAAAGGCCGATGTTGAATCTGCATTCGCAGAAGCAACAACTGCTGATTCTATAGAAGATGCAAGTGGAACAGACGCAAGCGCAACTGATGCAAGCGCTACAGACGCATCTCCAACAGATGCAAAGCTTTACAAGCAGTTCCAGGACAGAGCAATATGTACAGCTGATAGCAAGGTTAATATCCGTACAGCTTCAAGTACAGATGCAGATGTCGTAGGTGTTATCGAGAGAGGTGGTATCTGCCTCGTTGATGAGATCGGTGAAGAGTGGACAAAGATTGAGTCTGGTACTTGCGTTGGATACGTAGCTAATATGTATCTTGCTTATGGCGACGATGCTGGAGTATGGTGCGAGAACAACGGTATCGCACGTACAGCTGTTGTTAACACAGCAACACTTAAGGTTCGTGAAGGCAAGGATGAAGGAAGCGAATGTGTTACACTTCTCCCTGAGGGTGAAGAGTACAGCGTATATAGTGTAAGTGGTGAGTGGACTGAAGTATCAGTCGATGATGATGTTCGTGGTTTCGTTAAGAGCGAATATGTAGATGTAACATTTGCTACTACAAGAGCCGTATCAGTTGAGGAACAGGCTGAGGCTGATAGAAAGGCTAAGGAAGAGGCTGATGCAGCATGGCTTGCATACCTCGCAGAGCAGGAAGCTAAGCAGCAGGCAGCTGCAACTCAGACAGCAAATGCTACTAATACTACAAACACAACAACTACTACACAGACTACAGATACAGCTGCACAGCCAGCAGCAGAGCAACCAGCAGCAGAGCAGCCAGCAGCTACACAGACAGCTGAACAGCCGGTAGAGCAGGCTGCACCAGTTCAGGAAGAAGTAGCTACAGAGGCTCCTACAGAAGCTCCTACAGAGGCAGCTCAAATCGCTGCACCAGCAGGTTCTACAGGAGTTGATCTTGCAAACTATGCTTGTCAGTTCGTTGGTTACCCATATGTATGGGGCGGATCAAGTCTTACAGGCGGAGCAGATTGTTCTGGATTTACAATGGCTATATATGCACAGTATGGATATTCACTTCCACATAATGCAGCAGCACAGTCAGGATATGGCGTAGAAGTTAGTCTTTCAGACCTTCAGCCAGGAGATCTTCTGTTCTACAGCAATGGTGGTGGAATCGGTCACGTAGCAATCTATATTGGTGGTGGTTCAGTAGTTCATGCATCTAACTCAAGAGATGGTATCAAGATATCATCATATAACTACAGAACTCCTGTAAAGGCTGTAAGAATTCTCGGCCAGTAAGATATAACTTTATCTAGAATTACCCAGGACGACATTTGGATTTCCATATGTCGTCCTTTTTTTGTGCCAAGAAATATAGCGTTAAAAATGTAAGGTAAAAAAGAATGATAAAAAGATAAGTTGATAAAGCTGATAAAGCGTGTTAATAAAGTATGTAAAAAAACGTTAAATCTTGATTTCATGAACATAAAATGATGTTTTTTGTGCATGTTGCACAAAGGAAAAGAGTTGGGGTTGATAATAATTAACATAAGATGATTTGCGTGGTTGTTGATAACTAACTCTGCGAAGGCTTTTATATGGGGTTGTTAACAAAGTTATCAACATTATCCACATTTATTTAGTGGACATAATCTTAGTATTATTAGAGCTGAAAAAAAATTAAATTCGTGATATGTAACAAACTTTTAACAATTTGAGATTATTTAGGGGAAATGACGAGCAAAAAATAGTAAATCATAAGCTCCGAGTCGTTGAATGAAGGGGGTAAATATGGTATAATCAATTAAGCTGTAATTCGGACCTGAGAGGCCCTTAGGACAGTATTTCTAGCGAGAAGGAGAACACGACTATGAATTATATGATTAGTGGAAAAAACATCGACGTAACAGAAGGTTTAAAGCAGGCGATATATGATAAGCTGGGAAGACTTGAGAAGTTCTTCGCAGAAGATACGAATGCTCAGGTAACTCTATCTGTAGAAAAGGAGAGACAGAAGATAGAGGTAACTATTCCAATGAAGGGACACATTGTTCGTGCTGAGCAGGTTAGCGATGATATGTATGTGTCTATAGATATGGTAGCAGAGATTATTGAACGTCAGGTTGTACGTTACAAGAAGAAGATTATAGATCAGAGCCAGGATGCAGCATTCTTCCAGGATAGATTCCTTGAGGAAGAGGATGTCGAGGATGATGAGATTCAGATCATCAGAAGTAAGAGATTTGCTGTTAAGCCTATGTATCCAGAAGATGCTTGTGTACAGATGGAACTTCTTGGACATAGCTTCTATGTATTCCGTAATGCAGAGACAAATGAAGTTAATGTAGTATACAAGAGAAAGGGAAGCACATACGGACTTATTGAACCAGAGTTCTAGGTCGTACCGGGAGAATAAAATGAAGTTTTGTAAGAAATGTGGTCAGCAGATAGAGGATAACGTGCTATTCTGTCCATACTGTGGAACTCCGCAGCAGGCAGCACCGCAACCACAACAGGTAGCACCGCAGCCACAACAGGCAGCACCGCAGCCACAGCAGGCAGCACCGCAGCCACAGCAGGCAGCACCGCAGCCACAGCAGGTAGCACCGCAGCCACAGTTTGGCCAGATGCCTCCGCAGCAACCACAGCCACCGAAAAAACCGCTTGATAAGAAGATTCTCTTCATTATCGCTGGCGTAGCTGCCGCACTACTGATTATTGTGATCGGATTGATATTCGCACTGTCAGGCCGAAGAGGCGCAAGCAGTTACAAAGGCGCAGTGGAAAAGCTATTTTCGGCACTAGAAGCTGGGAATGGCAAGAAGCTTGTAAGCATAATGATGCCCTCTGAATTAGAAAAGTCAGCAGATAAAGAGCTGAACGATGGAGAACTTGAATATCTAGGTTATGACAGCATGGCTGAGTTTATTGAGGATCAATATAAAAATGAACTCGAAGACAGCGTAAAGTTTAAGGATGTTGAGATAACTGATAAAGAGAAGTTATCTAAAGATGAGGTGGAAGAAATCGAGGAAATGTGTGATGATGAGCTAGGCTGCGACATTGATGTCAAAGAAGCTTATTCACTTGAAATCGATTATCTGTATAAAGAAAAGGGCGACGAAGACTGGCAGGATGACTACATGGAGATAACTGCTTATAAGGTTGGCGGTAGATGGTATCTATTCCCTTGGTAAGAATATAATAAGAGTTGACTTAAATGTGTCACGGGTATTAACTCGTGACACATTTTTTGTGTTTTTTCTTGCTAGAATAGGGCTTTAGTGGTATAGTAGTGAGATGGCTAACCGCCTACTTATTTCTAATGTTTGGAGGAATAACATGTTTTTAACTGACAAGATTTTCGGAACATATAGTGACCGAGAATTAAAAAAGATAGATAAGACTGTCGATGCGGTTATGGCTCTTGAAGATAAATACAGTCAGGAAAACTTCACTGATGAGCAGCTTAGAGCAAAGACTGAGGAGTTTAAGGCCGCTCTTGCAGATGGTAAGACCTTAGATGATATCTTGGTTGATGCATTTGCAGTAGTAAGAGAGGCAGCCTGGAGAGTTCTGGGAATGCGTCCATACAGAGTACAGGTTATCGGTGGAATCATTCTTCATCAGGGTCGTCTTGCTGAGATGAAGACTGGTGAAGGTAAGACACTTGTTTCTACAATGCCTGCTTATCTGAATGCTCTTGAGGGCAAGGGCGTGCATGTCGTTACAGTTAACGATTACCTGGCACAGCGTGACGCAGAGTGGATGGGTCGTGTCCATGAGTTTCTTGGACTGAAGGTTGCATACATTCTGCAGAGCTTCAAGAAGGAAGAGCGTAAGGCAGCGTACGAAGCTGATATTACATATATTACTAACAATGAGCTTGGATTCGATTATCTGAGAGATAACATGGTTACATATAAGGACCAGCTGGTTCAGCGTGGACTTCACTATGCTATCATCGATGAGATTGACTCAATCCTCATAGACGAGGCTAGAACACCACTTATCATTTCTGGTAGAGGTGGAAAGCCAACAGAGCTATACAAGATCTGCGATAATCTTGCTAAGAGAATGCAGAGAGGTACAGCTTCTACTGAAATCACAAAGGCTCAGGCTATTATGGGTGAGCAGGTTCAGGAGGATGGAGATTATCTTGTAAATGAGAAGGATAACTTCATTGTATTTACTGAACAGGGCGTTAAGCAGATAGAGAATTATCTGGATATAACTAATCTTACAGATCCAGAGCATATCGACGAATATCACTGCATGCTTCAGGCTGTTCGTGCACATGCTCTTATGCATAGAGATAAGGACTATATTGTAAAAGATAATGAGGTCCTGATTGTTGATGAGTTTACTGGCCGTGTAATGCCTGGACGTAGATTCAGCGATGGTCTCCATCAGGCACTGGAGGCAAAGGAAGGCGTTAAGGTTAATAGAGAGAATAAGACTCTTGCAACTATTACATTCCAGAACTTCTTCAACAAGTATGACAAGAAGGCTGGTATGACTGGTACAGCTCTTACAGAGGAGACAGAGTTCCGTGAAATCTATGGAATGGACGTTGTAGTTATTCCTCCTAACAGACCTGTTGCTAGAATTGATATGGAAGACAGCCTCTACGCAACAAAGGAAGATAAGTACAATGCTATCGTAAATGCTACGATAGCAGCTCATGAGAAGCAGCAGCCTGTACTTGTTGGTACAGCAAATATCGAAGTATCAGAGACTATCAGTAAGATGCTGAAGAAGAGAGGCGTTAAGCATAATGTCCTCAATGCTAAGTTCCATGATAAGGAAGCTGAGATAGTTGCTGAGGCAGGACGTCTTGGTGCTGTTACAATCGCAACTAACATGGCCGGTCGTGGTACTGATATCGTTCTTGGTGGTAACCCAGAGAAGATGGCAGAGCATATCCTCAAGGAGGAAGGCGTTGACTTCGAAGAGGCTACTGATGAACAGAGAAAAGCTGCTCTTAAGAAAGCAAAGGAAATATCTGCTGAGGAAGCAGTTAAGGTTAAGGAAATAGGTGGTCTTAAGGTTATCGGTTCTGAGAGACATGAGTCAAGACGTATTGATAACCAGCTCCGTGGACGTTCAGGACGTCAGGGAGATCCAGGTGAGTCTAAGTTCTACCTCTCACTCGAGGATGATCTTCTAAGACTCTTTGGTGCTGAGAGAACTATGGAAGCACTTAAGAGACTTAGTGGAAATGATGGTGGTGAGATTGTTGAAAACAGAATGGTATCTAAGGGTATCGAGACTGCTCAGAAGAGAATTGAGTCTAACCACTACGGTATAAGAAAGAGCCTTCTTGAGTTTGACCAGGTAAACAATGAGCAGAGAGAAATCATTTACGAAGAGAGACGTCGTGTTCTTGATGGTGAAGACATGCACGGAACAGTTCGTGAGATGCTCAGTGAGACTATCGGAAAGACTATTGATAAGTTCATTTCTAACGAAATCGATCCTGAGGAATGGGATATAAAGAGCCTTGCTAAGGAGCTTACTCAGTGTATGCCACCTCAGAAGACTGATAATAGAATAGATATAAAGCCATCTGATGAAGAACTTAATAAGGGCGATGTATCAGGCTATAGAGAGAGAATCGTAACTTCAGCTCTTGAAGCATTTGAGGAGTTCTGCGAAGCAGTATATGAGAGTCCTGAACAGCTTCATGACTTTGAGCGTAAGATGATTCTTCAGGCTGTAGATGAGAGATGGATGGAGCAGATTGACGACATGGAACAGCTCCGTCAGGGCATTGGTCTGCAGGGCTATGGTAACAGAGATCCAGTAGTTGAGTATAAGCTTGCTGGTTTTGATATGTTCAACGAGATGATTGCTTCTATACGTGAGCGAGTTGCATTTAACATGACTCACTATATTCCTAAGCCAAAGGAAGAAGCAGTTAGAGAGCAGGTTGCTAAGGAAACTGGAACTAACAAGGACGACAGCGTAAAGCAGGGACCAAAGGTTAATAAGCAGAAGAAGATTAATCGAAATGATCTATGTCCATGTGGTTCAGGTAAGAAGTATAAGAACTGCCACCTGCCACTTGGTGGATGGAATGGTCAGTAAACTAAGGATAGTAATATGCTAGAATTAGATGAGTACAAGCTGGAACTTCAGAAGTATAGAACACCTCTTGAAGAAGTGAAGGCTTCACTTGATATCGAAGGAAAACAAAAAAGAATAGCTGAACTTGATGCCGCTATGGCTGAACCGGGTTTCTGGGATGATGTTGAAAGATCTGGCCAGATAATGAAAGAAATCAAGGGACTTAAGGGTACTCTTGAGATGTATGGAAATATCCGGCAGGATTTTGAAGATCTGGAGACCATGATTGAAATGGCTGAGGAAGATTCAGACGAAGAGCTTGTTACAGAAACTGGAGAAATGCTTCGAAGCTTTGTAAAAAGATTTGAAGATTTCCGTATAGAGACTCTTCTATCAGGCGAGTTTGATGCAAATGACTGTACAGTCAAGATAAATGCAGGAACTGGTGGAACTGAGGCTTGTGACTGGACAAGTATGGTATACCGTATGTACTCCCGTTGGGCTGAACGTCACGGATTTACTATAACCGTGCTTGATCTTCTGGATGGTGATGAAGCGGGAATCAAGACAGTAACATTTCAGGTAAGCGGCTATCATGCATATGGATATTTGAAGTCCGAGCATGGAGTACATAGACTTGTTAGAATATCGCCATTTAATGCAAATGGAAAGCGTCAGACTTCATTTTGTGCGGTTGAAGTTCTTCCTGTAGTAGACGATGCTATAGAGATAGAAATCGCTGATGACGATATAAGAATAGATACATATAGAGCCAGTGGAGCGGGCGGGCAGCATATCAACAAGACCTCGTCTGCAATACGTATCACACATATTCCTACCGGAATTGTGGTACAGTGTCAGAATGAGCGTAGCCAGCATCAGAATAAGGATCAGGCTATGAAAATGCTGAAGTCCAAGCTCTTTATCCTGAAGGAACAGGAAAATGCAGAGAAAATGTCGGATATAAAGGGTGATGCTTTCGAGAATGGATTCGGAAGCCACATCAGATCCTACTTCCTGCAGCCTTATACCCTTGTTAAGGATTCTAGAACTGGTGCAGAAAATGGAGATGCCTACCGCGTGCTGGATGGAGACATAGATTTATTCATCAATGCCTATCTTGTATGGAAGGCAGCCGGCCCCGAAGAATAAATGAGTCAGCATTTACGTCGGACGTGCAAGGTGACTCATTTTAGAGATTTTATATAAGAGGATAGAAGTATGATAAATGTAGCAATTCTTGGATATGGAACAGTCGGTTCTGGAGTATTCAAAATAATTAATGAGAATAATTCTCATATCTCACGTCGTGCAGGTGATGATGTTAAGGTTAAGTATGTTCTTGATCTTAGAGATTTCCCTGGAGATCCTGTAGAGGATGTTCTGGTTCACGATGTAGATATCATAATGAATGACGACGAAGTTGATGTTGTTGTCGAAGTTATGGGTGGCGTTGAGCCAGCATATACATTTGTAAAGAAGGCTCTTGAAAGAGGAAAGAGTGCTTGTACTTCTAACAAGGAGCTTGTTGCTAAGCATGGTGCTGAGCTTCTTGAGATTGCAAGAGAGAATAATGTTAATTTCTTCTTTGAAGCTTCTGTAGGTGGTGGTATCCCTATCATTCGTCCACTTATTGAGTGCCTTACAGTTGATCATGTAGAGCAGATTCAGGGTATCATGAATGGTACAACTAACTATATCCTTACAAAGATGGAGGATGAGGGGGCTGATTTCGATACAGTTCTTAAGGATGCTCAGGATAAGGGTTATGCTGAGAGAAATCCTGAAGCTGATATCGAGGGTTATGACGCATGCCGTAAGATTGCGATACTTACATCACTTGCTTATGAGAAGCAGGTTGATTTTGAAGACATTTATACAGAAGGAATCACAAAGATCACAACAGCTGATTTTGATTATATGAAGAAAATCGGCGCAACTATAAAGCTTCTGGGTACAAGCCGTAAGGTAGATGGTGTTACATATTCTATGGTTGCTCCATTTGTACTTTATAGCGATAATCCGCTCTACAATGTAAAGGACGTATTCAATGCTATTCTCGTAAAGGGAGATATGCTTGGTGAAGTAATGTTCTATGGTAAGGGCGCAGGTAGTCTTCCAACAGCCAGCGCTGTTGTATCAGATGTTGTAGATGCTGTAAAGAGACAGGGTTACACAGCTCGTGTATTCTGGAGTGATGTGAAGAGAACTCTTGGAGGAGTTGATGCATTTAAGACTCCTTACTTTGTAAGAGTTAAGCCACAGGCTGGTGAAGATATTGCATCTCTTAAAAATAGAGTTGATAACGTATTTGGAAAGGTAGAATATATCTCTTTAGATAGCAAACCGGAAGAGATTGCATTTATCACTGATGTAATCTCAGGTTCTGAGTATGATAAGGCGGCAGAGGGATTTGATGTAGTTAGCCGCATTCGTGTAAGTAAATAATGTGACAATATGCCACATTTTGGGGGAGAAATCTAGTAGGAGGCATGAGAAATGCTAATAGTTAAGAAGTTCGGTGGTACTTCGGTTGGTAACCGCGATCGTATATTCAACGTGGCAAACCGATGCATCGAGGATTACAAAAAGGGAAATGATGTAGTTGTAGTTCTTTCTGCTATGGGTAAGTATACAGATGTACTTATCGATATGGCGAAAGAGATTAACCCAAATCCTCCAAAGAGAGAGATGGATATGATCCTTACAACAGGTGAGCAGCAGTCAGTTGCTCTTATGTCCATGGCGATGGCATCTCTTGGAGTTCCAGCTGTTTCTTTAAATGCATATCAGGTTGCTATGCACACAACAAGTGTTTACAGCAATGCCCGCATTAAGAGAATAGATACAGAGCGTATCAGAAATGAGCTGGAGCAACATAAGATAGTTATCGTAACAGGATTCCAGGGTGTTAATAAGTATGATGATTATACAACACTCGGACGTGGTGGAAGTGATACAACAGCAGTTGCTATAGCTGCAGCGCTTCATGCAGACAAATGTGAAATATATACCGACGTTGACGGAGTTTATACAGCGGATCCGAGAAAGGTTCCTGCAGCACGTAAGCTGGATCAGGTAACCTATGACGAGATGCTAGAGCTTGCTACACTTGGAGCGGGAGTTCTTCATAACCGTTCAGTAGAGCTCGCAAAGAAATATGGCGTACGTCTTGTTGTACGCAGCAGTCTGAATACTAACGAAGGAACCGTTGTAAGGGAGGGAAGTAAGATGGAAAAGATGATAGTAAGCGGTGTTGCAGCTGATACAGATGCAGCAAGAGTTGCCGTTATTGGTCTAAAGGATGAGCCAGGAGTAGCATTTAAACTTTTCAATGCACTGGCTAAGCAGAATATAAATATTGATATGATACTTCAGTCAATCGGACGTCATGGAAAGAAGGATATCTCATTTACATGTACTGATGAGGATGCAGATGCAGCTAAGCAGATCATAGAGGAGCAGATGGACTTCGAGGAGATCGACGTAGATAAGGGCGTATCTAAGGTATCTATCGTAGGTGCTGGTATGCAGTCAAATGCAGGCGTTGCAGCTAAGATGTTCGAAGCACTTTATGATGCTAACATCAACATTCGTATGATCTCAACATCTGAGATTCGTGTTACAGTTCTTATAAATGAGAAGAACACAGAGCGTGCTATGAACGCTATTCATGACAAGTTCAATCTTGGAAATGAGTAATACGTAGATTATAATATAAAGAAATCAAGTAATTGATTAAGTAATCTAAAAGGACATTTTCCAAATCGGGAAATGTCCTTTTTTATACTAACTATTCTTGAAAATGAGTAAATATGGCGATACGGTCCAGAGCCTCTCGTAGCTGATCGATGGAGTATGCATAGGAGATTCTGATAAATCCTTCGCCGGAATTACCAAATGCATTTCCTGGTACAACTGCAAGCTTCTGGCTTTCAAGAAGCTTTGTCGCAAACTCATCAGAAGACATGCCGAATCCCTGAATACTTGGGAATATATAAAAGGCTCCCTGAGGTTCAAAAGCAGGCATTCCAATATCGCTTAGTCGCTTTAGTAGATATCTGCGGCGTTCGTCGTAGGATTTGCGCATGTTAGCGATATCCTTATCACCGTTCTTAAGAGCTTCTATAGCTGCATACTGGCTAGTGGTAGGAGCACACATGATACAGAACTGGTGTATCTTTACCATAAGCTTCGCTATATCCTTCGGTGCGAGCGCATAACCGAGACGCCATCCTGTCATCGCGTAAGCCTTGGAGAATCCATTTATAACGATAGTTCTTTCCTGCATTCCAGGAAGAGAAGCTATAGAGAAATGAGGCTCTTCGGTATAGGTGAGCTCGGAATAAATCTCATCTGATATGATATATAGGTCGTGCTTCTTTGCAAGCTCAGCGATAGGTTCAAGATCCTCCTTAGTCATAATAGCGCCAGTTGGGTTGTTAGGATAAGATAGGATTAAAACCTTGGTTTTGTCAGTGATGTGACTAGCGAGTTCTTCTTCAGTCAGCTTGAACTTATTCTCATTTTTGAGATCAATTATAACGGGCTTGCCGCCAGCCAGACTTACACAAGGTACGTAGGATACGTAGCTAGGCTCAGGAATTATGACTTCGTCCCCTGGATTAAGCATGGCGCGGAGTGCAAGGTCGATTCCTTCGGAACCACCAACAGTGATTATTGCTTCTGTAGCTGGATTATAGGAAACGTTATATTTTCGTTCATACCATTTACAGATTTCTTCTCTAAGTTCGATAAGTCCAGAATTAGATGTGTAGTAGGTCTTGCCTCTCTCGAGAGAATAGATTCCCTCGTCTACAACATGCCAAGGGGTATCAAAATCTGGTTCGCCAACACCGAGAGAGATAGCATCTGGCATCTCGCTTACGATGTCGAAGAACTTTCTGATTCCCGACGGCTTCATATCCTGAACTACTTTATTAACAGATTTCATAAGTTATCCTCTAGTATAAAATGTGCTTAGACTATATAGGTATATTATGGCATTATCTGGATGCGGTTATCCTCGCCATGACCTTCAGTAAGATCGATATAGTGATCCTTGTACTTCTTAAGTACGAAGAAGGTTGCGGTTGATACTACAGTGTCCATAGGAGCAATCTTCTCGTATACAAAATGTGATATATCTTTAAGAGAATCACCTTCTATAGTAAGGATTAGATCGTGGCTGGCACCAGACATAAGAAAGACTGACTTTACCTCTTCAAACTTGCTGATTCTCGCGGATATACGGTCAAAACCTTCGCCTCTTACTGGAGATATCTTGAGTCCGATAAGTGCGGTTACGCGCTCATGCTCAATCTTTGTCCAGTCAACAAGTGCATGATATCCGCAAATGATATTTTCAGCCTCCATGGCTTTAATCTCATTTGCAACTGTATCTTCATCTGAACCGATCATTGCAGCTATTTCTGCTGGAGTGAGTCGGCTGTTTTTCTCAAGTAATGAAAGTATCTCTTTACGCATATTGATTCCTTTCCCCAATAGTTATAGGGTGTTATTTGGATTAATGAGAATCTGAGTCTCACCTGAGTGAGTAGATTCTTCATTTGCCTTAGTAAGAGTGAAGACAAACTCTGAACCTTCACCCTCAGTACTGTAAACATCTATTGTTTCATTGTGAGCCTTGATTATCTGCTTAGTGATTGCGAGACCAAGGCCGGTGCCGCCTTTATCCTTACCGCGGCTAGTATCATTTTTATAGAATCTTGTCCAAATCTTCTTCTGGGTATCTTCGCTCATACCGATACCCTCATCCTTTACAGAAACGTGAAGCTTTTCGCCCTTCTCGGTGATATTGATATAGATATTCTTGTTAGAAGGTGTAAACTTCAGCGCGTTATCTATGAGGTTATAGAGAACCTGCTGAATCTTTGTCTTATCAGCTGTGACTACTGTAGCTTCAGCGTGGTTATTCAGGTAGATAGCTACCTTCTTATCGATACATTTGATCTCAAATGTATTAAGTGTTGTCTTAACGATATCGATAAAATCGAAATCTACCAGATTCAGATATGGACCGTATATCTCGAGACGGTTTAGGTCCAGAAGTCCCTGTGTAAGCTTGGTCAGACGATTTGTCTCGTCCAGAACGATACCAAGATATCGCTCCTGCTTCTCAGGTGGGATAGTACCATCCTGAATAGCGGTTACATAGCCTCGTATAGAAGTAAGAGGGCTTCTGAAGTCGTGTGATATGTTAGAAATAAAGTCGTGTCTATATTCCTCCAGCTTCGAAAGTTCCGAAGCCATGTATTCCATCGAGTCGGCCAGCTGACCTATCTCATCGGAAGATTTGATTCCCGTCTCAACATCGAAGTCACCCTTAGAATAATCCTGAGCTACCTCCGCCAGCTTCTTAATAGGTCTAAGGACCTTATGAGAGACAATCTGAAGCAGGGCAAAGGATATAACAATGATGACGAGACAAGGGATAAATGAGATGCTATAGATTTTCTTCATCATATTGTTGATATCTTCTGTTGTGGTGTGAATTATAAGTGCACCACAGTTGAGGTTCTGAGAACCATTTCCGTCAGAATCCTGAACAGTTAAAACTACAGGTGTATTAACGGTGATCACTTTATCACTGTAAGTTCCATAGAAATCAGATACAGAATAAGAGTTTTCATTTAACTGATAATTCTTATCAAGATCATATATTGACTTTGGAAGACTCTTCATAATGGCAACCGAGGTCTTGGAGTCAGAGGAAGTGCCGGTTTCTCCGTCCTTGGTTTCGCCAAAATAACCTGAACTAGCAATAAGCTCACCCTTTGCATTTACATACCAGATATCCGCCTTAAGAGTACCTGCATAGTAGTTAAAGGATGTAGCAAGATCCGAAGTAGACATCGCACCAGCCATATAATAGGTTATGGTCTGTGATGATATGAGGGTAGCTTCATTTGAAAGTGTAATCTGCTTCTCAGATATAAGAGATCTCCTGGTGAAATAAGAGATAAAAAATATAAGGAAGCCAAATGATACGATAAGTATCAAGAGAAATGCTATATATATTCTATCTAGAACCGAACGCTGCATATGAGTAACCTCTACTTTACTTCGAACTTATATCCGATACGATAAACTGTCTGGATGGACCAGTTGTGCTCGCCGATTAGCTTCTCTCTAAGTCTCTTGATGTGAACATCAACGGTTCTTGTATCACCAACAAAGTCGTATCCCCAAAGTTGATTGAGCAGCTGATCTCTGGTAAATACCTGATTAGGATGAACTCCAAGGAAGTAGAGAAGTTCAAGCTCCTTAGGTGGCATTTCTATATTGCTGCCTTCGAATGTTACGGTGTAATTAGAGATATTGACGATGAGTCCTTCATATTCGATATAATCGCCAGTATGCTCAAAATCAGTAACCTCAGTTGGATTTGGTTCCTCTGACTTAGAAGTACCAGAACGTCTTAGAACGGCACTTACTCGGGCAATTAATTCATTTGCGTCAAATGGCTTAACCATGTAGTCATCGGCACCCATCTTAAGTCCGAGAACCTTATCGAATACTTCACCCTTGGCGGACAGCATAATGATTGGTATATCACGGGTCTTTCTAACCTGTTGACACACTTCGTAGCCGTCTATACCAGGGAGCATAAGATCAAGAAGCAGTAGATCAGGGTTATATACCTCAATCAGCTTAAGAGCTTCCTCTCCGTCGTGGGCAGTTTCAGTATCGTACTGCTCCTTTTCAAGATAGAGTGAGATAAGCTCTGCAATGTTTTCGTCATCATCAACAATTAATATTTTCTGCTTTAACATCTCTTCACCTCAATAAATTAATCTTTTAACCTAAAGCTTAACTATGGTTACGCCGGCGTCGCCTTCGCCGAACTCGCCGCTTCTAAACTCTTTGACAAACTTTTTCTTTTTAAGATATTCGGTGATGCCTCGTCTTAGTGCGCCAGTTCCTTTTCCGTGGATGATGGTAACCTGCTCAGCATGAGCGAGTAGAGCATCGTCCAGGTATTTATCTAGTGACATCAGAGCATCGTCTACAGTTTTACCGAGAAGATTGATCTCAGGTCTAAATGTATACGCTACACCTGGTCCAACTGAAGCCATCTTAAACTGTTCAGCTGCATTTTTAGTCTTTATTTTATCTTCATCTATTATAAGTAGGTCATCTGCAGGGTGGCGGGAGGTAAGTATTCCCATCTCAACCTCCAGAAGTCCCTTCGAATCAGCCAGTCCTATGATATGTCCCTCTGTATCTAGACTGAGTACCAGAACCTTATCGCCAATATGGAAGTCAGTGAGCTTATGGCCAGAATATTTCTTCTGCTTTTTCTCCTCCTTAACATTGTAGGAGTCTTTCTTCTTTCTGAGGTCAGAACGCATCTGCTCCATAATTCGGGCATCTGCATCCTTTGGATTCTTCAGCCATTTGTTATAGTCACGGATGGCTGCATCAGCTGTATCCTTAGCATCCTCAACTATCTCGCGTGCTTCTATACGAGCTTTATCTATAATCTCAGCCTTCTTCTCATCCAGCTTCTTTTCCTTATCAGCAAGTCTAGCGCGAATCTGACTTGCAGAATTAGTCTCTATCTCCAGTTCTTCTCTGAGACGAGACATTTCTTTCTCATTTTCCTCGAGTTGGGAAATGATTCGCTCCATATTCAGCTGGTTCTCGTCCATTCCTTCTCTTGCTGCATTTGTAATCTCATCTGGCATTCCGAGACGCTTAGCTATGGCAAAAGCGTTAGAGGAACCAGGGATTCCAATCATCAGCTTGTAGGTTGGAGCAAGGCTCTTGATATCGAACTCGCAGGAGGCATTCTCTACGCCTTCGGTTCCTATGGCATAGGTCTTAAGCTCAGTGTAGTGAGTCGTCGCCATGACACGAGAGCCCTTGGCCTTCAGGTCATTTAATATAGATATGGCGAGGGCTGCACCTTCGGCTGGGTCAGTACCTCCACCTGGCTCGTCGAAGAGAACCAGGGATTTATCATTTGCATGTTTAATTATATATATAATGTTGCTCATATGTGAGGAGAAGGTCGAGAGACTAAGCTCGATACTCTGCTCATCACCGATATCAGCAAACACGTCATCGAAGATTGCCAGCTGGCTACCCGCAAGTGCTGGAATATGAAGTCCTGACTGTCCCATAAGTGTGAGGAGTCCAAGGGTCTTCAGTGATACCGTCTTACCACCGGTATTTGGTCCGGTTACTATAAGAAGCGTGTAGTCCTTACCGAGAGAAATGTCGATAGGGACAGCCTTCTTCTGATCGAGGAGCGGATGGATTGCCGCTTTTAGATCAATAAACCCTTCATCATTGAATACGGGTTCAGATGCATTTAGTTCCTTAGCGTACTTTGCTTTTGCAAATATAAAGTCTAGTGCAACCAGTGTCTTATAGTTTTCCTGAATGTCTTCTCTCACAGGAGCGGCCATTCGGCTGAGGTCAGATAGAATCTTCTCGATTTCCAGCTGTTCCTCGGAATGTAGTTCCTGAACCTTATTGTTCAGCTCGACTACCTGCATCGGTTCGATAAATACTGTAGAACCAGACTGGGAGCGGTCGTGAACCATACCTGGAAATGCATTCTTATGCTCGATTCTTACTGGGATACAGTATCTTCCATTACGTGTTGTAACGAGAGCATCCATAAGCATATCGCGGTTAGCACTGCTCTTAATTATTCTATTTAATGTATTATGAATATCAGCCTCAGACTGAGTTATCTTACGTCTAATAGTTTTCAGAGCGCCAGAGGCGTCGTCTGCAATCTCGTCTGAAGAAATGATACATCTTCTAATCTCGCTAGAAACATCCTCCAGCGGAACAAGAGTTTCGAAGTAAGTGGTCAGAGAATCAAAGGTCTTGGAATCCTCGTCAGAACCAGCACTATCCCCGTAGTTCTTAACCTCTGTGGCGGCTTCCAGGAGACTTGCAATATCTAGAAGTTCTGCAGCAGAGAGAGCTGAATCTATTTCGAGAAGTCTCAGGCTTTCGTTAACATTTGTCACACCAGAAAATGAAACTGAACCATGTCTTTCAAGTCTCAGAAATGCATCACGGGTGTTCTGCTGAAGAGCCTCTATCTCTGCCCTATCTCTAAGGGGTTTCAGCCTCTGAACCATACGTTTTGCACCGATGGTTACCGCGTGAGATTCTAGCTGTTCAAGTATCTTATTATATTCAAGTACACGTATTGATCGTTTGTTCATAATTCCTCCAGACATACCTCCCTTTAATATACCTTAAATGTCACAAAAATGGAAGAAAAACAGAAGAAAAACGGTAGCAAAATATAAGTAAAATAGAAGCAAAGTGTTCTTGCGAATCGATTAGATACGTGTTAACCTAATTAAGTATGACGTCCCAGATATGTAGGGGCGTACATATTCATTTCTAGAAAGGACACAGAATATGATATATATAAACACTCTCCGCGAGGGAGATAATATCTCAGAAACATATTTTTGTAAGGATAAGGTAGTTGCGCAGTCTAAGGCTGGCAAGACCTACTACAGCCTGAAGCTTCAGGATAGGACAGGCATAGTTGATGCTAAGGTATGGGATCTCTCAAATGCTATAGAGCATTTCGAATCCATGGATTACATCCGAATAACTGGTCAGGTTACATCCTTTAACAACTCGCTTCAGATAAATGTGAGACAGGCAAGAAAGGCTGCAGAAGGAACCTATGATATAGCCGACTATATGCCAGTTTCACCATATAACATAGATGAAATGTATAAGGACCTTCTGGCTCTTATAGATACAGTAAAGGATCCTAACTTAAATGGAATCTTACGAGCATTCTTTGTCGAAGATGCGGATTTTATCAAGGCATTTAAGAAGTCCAGTGCTGCAAAGGCTATGCATCATTCATTTATTGGTGGACTTCTTCAGCATACGCTGTCGGTTGCTCAGATATCTGACTATGTTGCGGGGCATTATTCAATAATCAATCGTGACCTTTTAGTTACAGCAGCTATCTGCCACGATATCGGAAAAGTAAATGAGTTGTCATCATTTCCAGAAAATGATTACACAGATGTAGGTAACTTAGTGGGTCATATTGTTATGGGCGCTATGATGGTAAGAGGAAAGGCTGCCAAGATTGAAGGCATGTCAGTCGACACACTCAACAAGCTGGTTCACTGTATCCTGGCACATCACGGAAAGCTGGAGTATGGTTCTCCAGAGAAGCCAAAGATTATAGAGGCCCTGGCTCTTTCCTTCGCAGATGATATGGACGCAAAGCTTCAGGCCTTTACTGAAGCTGTAGAAGGCGACCAGAGTGGAGAGCTATGGCTGCCATACAACAAGATGTTCGAATCCTATATCCGTAAAACCAATTAGGGGGGAACTTGCCATGAAGACACTGATTGTAATAGATATGCAGAATGACTTCATCGATGGAAGTCTTGGAACGGCAGAAGCAGTAGCTATAGTCGAAAATGTAAAAAACAAGATTCAGGAATATAAGGACCGTGGCGACGAAGTAATCTTCACACGTGATACTCATCACGAGGGTTACATGGACACAAATGAAGGTAAGCATCTTCCAGTAGTTCACTGCATCGAAGGCACCTCTGGGTGGGAGATACGCGCAGAACTTCCTACAGATGGATGCGAGATCATCGATAAGCCATCCTTCGGATATACAGGCTGGGAAAAATATAACTTCGAAGAGGTAGAGATTGTTGGACTCTGCACAGATATTTGTGTGGTATCAAATGCGCTGATCATCAAGGCACTCTTCCCAGAAATCCCTGTGAGCGTGGATAGCTCATGTTGCGCTGGTGTTACACCAGACAGCCACAAGGCAGCCCTTGAGACTATGAAAATGTGCCAAGTTGAGGTTATATAATCTGCGTATTTTTGGGAATATCTTGTCTGATATCAATAAATATGTAAAAAAAGCTTTATTTCTGTAAAAAAAGCTTGCATTTTATAAGGCGGTTGTATATAATACATCTTGCGCTGTGAGAAATCAGCGCAAGAATTAAATATTGGGGTATCGCCAAATGGTAAGGCAACGGACTCTGACTCCGTCATTTTCTAGGTTCGAATCCTAGTACCCCAGCACTGGAAGAGTTGATTTAGAGACAATCTGAATCAACTCTTTTTCGTTATAATCCGCTAAAATAAAGGCTTTGAAGGATATATTTACTGATTTATACTGTTTTGTCCTGTCCAAATAATATCAGTACAAATCAGTACAAAATTCGTGCAATAAACTAAAATATCACCTAACTTTCTAAAAGTTAGATGATATGATAGATGGTATTTGAATAAAAATCTTTTACAGATTTACCAGCCTTTTATTGATTTGATATCCTTATCTCTTTCCGGATCTGTATGATTGATTAGTAGTGCATCAATCATATTAACTACATCTTTTCTTGCACTATCATCCAGTCTGTAAAAGTTCGTAAGTATGTGATCCACATCCGGCATAGAATTTTTTCCATACATAAACATAAGTGGGAATATAGAATGCTTTAGATAGGTTTTAACTCTATTAGCATCAAGTTTTCCGCCGAGAGCATCCGGAAGTGTGGGATATATCTCTTCTTCTGTGATATCGCCGGAGAAGGGTACATTTGAACAGATATCCTTTACATCTATTTCCAGTTCATTTGCAATACGTAGCGCAAAGTCAAATCTGATATGAGAATCATTTTGGATTATGTAATAAAGAGTAGTCCTTCCAATGCCGGTTTTCCTGGATAACTCTCTTACACTCATATTTCTACTATCAAGTATTTCTTTTAAATTCTTTCCATCTCCCATAGTATATACCTCGCTTTCGTTGTAGTACAAAAACTGTACAAAAAATATATTACCATATTTGGACACAAAAAGGAAGAATTATTAAAGGCGTACAAAAACTGTGCAAAATACAAAAACAAGTATTGACACACCAGAATCCGGATGTTATAGTATACACAAGTACAAAAACTGGACAGCGAGAAAAAACAAAAACTAAACAGGAGGTAAATAAATTATGAATGGAGAAGAATTAAAGGTTTTTACAGCCAAAGAGTTGTCGGAAGTTCTAAAGATAGGTCGTGATAAAGCGTATGCTTTGATCAGAACTAAGGGTTTTCCATCAATATGTATCGGTAAAAGGTATATCGTTACTGAGAAGGCACTTAATGAATGGCTGGTTCATTATGAGCATAAGAATTATGTTCTGTAAGAAAAAGAAGAAAAGAGGTGATAAAGTGGCAGATGATAAAAAGAAAAGAGGCGCCAGAGGAAATGGTACATTTATAGAACGTAAGGACGGTACATTTATATATCGTAAGAGTCAGGGTTTAAATCCTAATGGTAAAAGAAAATACATTTCTGTGGTAGGTGAAACCAAGGCTATATGCGTAAGACGAATGAAGGAAAAGGAAGAGCTGTTAAAAAGAGAAAAGAATAAAATCTGCCTGAGTGATACAGATACTGTTGAAGAATTGTGTCAAAGACATCTGGCATATCAGATCCGAAATAAGGAACTAAAACCAAAATCAATAGATAGACGAGAAGATACTATCAGGAATCAGATTGGAAAATATTCTTTAGGGAAGATGCAGATACAGGCAGTTAAGCCAGCGGATATAGATAATCATATTAATGTTCTGATTGGTACAGGGTTATCTGTATCAACAATAAAGAAAAGTCTTGATGTGCTAAATGCTGCATACGAATGGGCTGTTGTAAGAGCTGAATTAACATTTAATCCTGTCCTACAGATAAAGAGAAGCATACAAAAGAGGTTATCTAAGCTTGGAGCTAAGGGTGCCGCTGATGCAGATGTAATAGTGCTATCTCGTGATGAAGAAGAACTGTTTTTAAGAGAAGCATTAAGAACAAATGAGAATAATGGTCAGTATAAATATGCTGGTGGATTATACGGATCTCTGCTTCTTCATACAGGAATGAGAACTGGCGAGATGATAAGCCTCAGGTGGAAAGACTATGATGCAAGTAACGGTCTTTTAACTATTAATAAAAGTACATCTATGACTCGAAATCGTAATGCAGATGATGATGAAGCAAAAAAATATGTTGCTGTCCAGGGTACTACAAAAAATCAAAAAGCAAGAGTCATCAAGCTATCTGAAGAAGCGATAAATGATTTGCGGAGAATAGCTGAAACGAATCTAGGGAAAACAGATGATCTGATTTGCAGAACAAAGACCGGAAAACAGTATACTGCTACTATGCTGGAACATTGTATGGGAACCATTTATAAACATGTGAAGTTTATCACAAAAGTCAGCGGTTTGCATATTTTCAGGAGGACATTTGCTACAAGAATGTTTGAAAATGGAGCAGATGTTAAGGAGATAGCAGCTTACATCGGAGACCTGGAATCGACAACGATGCAGTATTATATAGCGGCTCGTCAGAAGATGGTAGTTGGTGATTCTGTAAGACAGGTTGTTCCTCTTCCGGGAAGCAGAAATGTGAATAACGAAAAAAGAGATGCTCCTGCTGGTAACAAGAACATCTCAGAGTAGAAAGGAAAGTAGCCTCTCATACCCATTTCGCAAATAAAGTATAGCAGAGGCTCCTTCAATTTAAAAGACTAAGATTTTATAAGGAGACAAAACTATTGATACTGAAGAATAAAACACAGAACAACTTTACTATGATCAGTAATAATATTCTTCGCGATAATAGCCTTAAAATGATAGATCGTGGGGTGATATGCACGATATGCAGCCTTCCGGATGGTTGGGACTTTTCTGTAGCGGGTTTATGCAAAATTGTACCGGATGGAAAGGATGCAATAACAAAATCATTGAAGAGGCTGGAAACCAAAGGATATTTAAGACGAACAAGTGTACATGGTGATCATGGGCAGTTTAAATCACAGATAGAGGTTTTTACTGAAAAAGATTGTGGAGGGAAGGAATTACAATCAGTTGACCATGGCGGATTTACCATGGCGGATAATCCGTCACGGAGAAACCGTCACGGTTTAACCGCTGCGGTAAATCCGCCACAATATAATACTGATTATATAAAACAAAATAGTAATAAAGATAATGATAAATCTATCATTCATTCAAAATCGGAAGATGAAGATTTAGAGATAATCACAGCAGAATCAGAAGATGGATTGAATGAAGGAATGAATGATAACTCAAAGCTGGATTTATTCATAAACTCAACGAAGAAAAGAGTAGAATATGACAGGCTTATACAGTCAGTAAAAGTAGATGAAGCAGTATATGTGGATTTACTGGTAAGAATAATAGCAGAAGAATTATGTGATGCTGACAGTAAGTGTATTAAAGTGGCCGGAGTTTACATGGATGGTCCCTCGGCGGTATCACACCTGCTGAATTATAAGTTTGATGAGATATTTGCGGTTGCTAAAAATCTAAAAGCAGCGAATATTTCCATCAATAAACCTAAATCGTATTATATTACATCGCTTGACAATCAATTGAAGCTGAATAAGCCTGATGTGTATTTAAGATTAAATGTGGATGATGAATAGGAGCAAAAAATGGATAGAGTGAATTTTAATAATTATGAAATCATAGGTATAGACCATGGTTTTGGAAATATAAAGACAAGAAATACAACTTTCCGGGCGGGAATAACAGTCAGCGATATAGAGAATGATATCGCTACGGATGTTGTGAAGTATCAGGATAAGTACCTGATCATCGGTGAAAACCATAAAAGCTTTGAGTCAGATAAAGTAATAAATGATGATTACTACTATCTGACGATAGCAGCATTGGCGAAAGAGATGAGAATCAGAAAGATCAGATCAGCAAAGCTGGTGCTTGCTGTAGGGCTTCCTCTTATGTGGGCGCAGGAACAGCGGGAAGTATTCAGAAATTATCTTATGCGTGAGAAGGAGCTGGAGTTTGAGTATAAAGGTGTATCCTACTCTGTCACTATTGAGAGAGTTCTGGTATTCACTCAGGGTTATGTGGCAATCATGGAACGTATTGGTAAACTGGACGGTATCTATTATGTTGCTGATATAGGAAATGGAACTATTAATGTTATGTACATAAACGATCATAGGATTAACAGCTCGAGATGCTTTACTGACCAGTTGGGGGTACGGAAGTGTATCGAGAGTATCCAGAATGAAATTGCGAACAAGATGCAGAAGGACATCCCTTACGATATCTGTGAGGAATACCTGATAAAAGGAACTACTACCTTACCAGAGCGGATACAAACCATTATGGATGAAACAGCCTGCAGGTATGTTGCTTTCATGGTAGGAAAGCTCAAGGAACATGGATATGATCCGGATTATATGAAGCTGATCTGCATGGGCGGGGGCACTGGTATCGTAAAAAGATACTTACGCTTACCTGATGCAAATGTGGAATACATGGATGATATCAGAGCTACAGCAAAGGGCTATGAGCAGTTTGCTTTTGCTGCTCTCAGAAAAGAGATGAAGTGAAATGGGAAAGAATAAAAAATGTGTACACATCAGGTTTAATCTTGATGACAAGATGGAAGCTGATGTGTGGAAATGGCTTCATAGTGCAGCTGATGAGGAGCATAATTCCATGAATGGATTTGTGCTCCAGGTGCTAAGCAGGCAGATGTCCGGGAGTGATAACAGTGTTGCTTTACAGAATACTGTTATCGATTTACAGGACAGCGTGCAAAATATTATGTCTGATAGTCTGGTGGACAGACTTTCTGACAGAATAATCGAAAGGCTTAGCGCCAAGATGAACCTGACGGATTTACGCCTTAGTGTAAATCCATCTTCATCATCCGAGAAAGGCAGTGGTTCGACAGATGATGGAGATTCGGTGTCAGGTGAATATCTGGAATCCAGTATTCCGGAGGAGGCACTGGATTTCATGGGTGGATATTAAGTGGTAGCACTCTGCTACTACTTAATATTCAGATGTAGTTTGCGTGGTAGCAGTATGCTACCATATCGTTCCTGCCGGAGTGATATTTGTAAGATGCCGGTGACATCTTACAGTCGCAAAATACATCCATTATATCAGCCCAGAGGCTGATATCTACGGTGAAGCGGTACGGTTCCCCTCGGAGAGCACAAGTTCGTTTTGATGGCTTCGCTGTCAAAACTAATATTGTGTTACTCTTGGCAAGAGTAACAGAATCGCAGCTCCGCTTCGTCACCATACTCCGAGATATTTTAGAAAGTGAATATATAGATTATGAAATATACTGTAAATTCAAAAGAGAAGGAGATGATCAAATGGCTGGAAATCAGCGTTCTATATGTGTTGCCAAAGGAGCAGGCAGCATGGATCATAACAATAGGAAGTTTATTGCTGAAAATGTTGATGAATATAGAACCAGGTTAAATAAAACTTATATTAGGGAAAATGAATTAGATGCTTATGAGAAATGCTTTGGAGATGCTGTAAGAGAGTATGATGCAAAACAAACTCGAAAAAACAGAAGGATAGGCTCATCTAAGAATTATTGGAATAATGTAAGAACTTCAGGAAATGGAGAGAAAACATTTTATGAGATTATTGTTCAGGTCGGGAATATGTATGATTCCGAGTGCCTTACAGAAGGTGGCAGGGTGGCGCAGAAGATTCTTGATGAATATATGCAGTCTTTTAGGGAAAGGAATCCGAATATATATGTATTTAATGCCGTAATGCATCTTGATGAGAAAACACCGCATTTACACATTGATTATATTCCAATTGCAACAGGGTATAAGAATGGAATGTATAAAAGAAACAGTTTAGATAGAGCATTTAAACAAATGGGGATTGAGGTGAAAGGTAAAGTTGGAAAATATAATAACAGAACAATTGCCTGGGAGAACCGGGAAAAGGATTACATAGAGGAACTTCTTCATGAACATGGACTGGAGAGAGCACCTGATCAGGAGAACGATAGAGAACATCTATCTGTTGAGGAGTATAAAGCTGCTGTAGAAGCAATAAAAGATGAAGTAGAAGAGCTTCCAGCTCAAATTGAAGCTACAGCAATACCATTTACACAAAATGTAATGGTAAAAAAAGAAGACCTGGAAAAAATTGAGAAGCGGGCAAAGCTGTCAATGGTTCATGAGGAAACCTCAAAGAAGATTCGTGAGGAAACAGAGAAGGAACTGGATGAGATTAAGGAACAAAACCTGGAATCCAAGGAAATTAAGAATAGAGCGCGTTCGTATCTGAAAAGTGCTACGAGTAAGGCTGATGAGACGGAATATATAGCGGAAAAGAAAGCTGAAGAAATAATAGAGGCTGCAGAGAAGAAGTATGCTGAAGCTGAAGCCCAGAAGGAACTCTATATTGAAAAATATAATGAACAACCGGAATTGAATCAAAAATATGAGGAACTTCAAAGAATTCATGAAGAAGATACGGAGTCTATTAATATCCTTACTGATAAACTTATTGAGTCAAGGAAGGAGGTGACTTCTCTTAAATCGGAGATAGTCGAATTAAAGAATTCAATTGAAAGTAAAATTATAGCAGCTACTGCATCATTAGAAAAACAGATTCAAGAGCTCAAAGGACAATTGAAAGCTGCGTATACATATATAACTGATATTGTAAAAGCCAGTGGAATGCTTGCATATGATAACGGGGTATATAAGGTATCATTTACCGCTGTTCAGAAGAAACTGGTTGATGCAATTAGTTCTTTTGCTTCTAAGAAAGCAAGAGAGAATGGCTTCTCAGAATTAGCTGACGATATGGATAAACATGTCAATATTTCCAAAGAAATAGATTCCTATATTTGGCCTGATCAAAAAAGAAATCGAGGCATGTCACTGTAGTTATTAATTGGAAGTTGTTTTGAAAAAAGGATATAAGGATTCTTATGTGAGCCTGAGGGATTTTTAAATTATATCTGACGATAATATTAACACTATTTCGGTTGAGATAGTTCGTATGCTTTTAAAATAGAAAAACTATGGAGGGGTATATCAGGATGAGATTAAATTTACTCGGAAATCCATCTTAGCACCCCTTGAAAAGTATTCCTGATTACCATTATGATAGGAAAAGCCACGAGACCTTGCAGAAGTATTGATTCATTTGGTGGCTAGTTATCTCAACGGTCGTGCATCCATGAGACGTGCGTTATGTTGGTGTAATCAAAGGGCTTACAGGAGCAAAGCGTGCACAAGGTTTTATTAGGGATATAAAGGTTTTTATTCTTCTTGAAAGAACCCTGAGTGAAGACATGTAAGCGTTGACAAAGAACAATAAGACTTGTACAATGATAAAATAAATCAAAATTTGGAGGCGTTTTTTTATGAGAGCGTTATCTAGAGAAGAACAAATTAAAATGTTAGGTGGAAGTGCTCATGAGAATGTTATTTATACTGGAGACACTTATATAGCAGACTGTGTCAAGTGTGATACATTTTGGGCGGGAACCACACGAAGTGATGTGCAAAGTTTAGCGTATAAACATTATTTGAAAAAAGGGGGAGCTGCTGGCGGACACAGATATAGATGGATTAGTGATTAGATTTCGAATTTGTATTTGTATTGTTTTTTAATATGGGATATTAAGATTTTTGCACTTATGTAGGTTTTTAGAACTTATATAAGTGCAAGTTCATATAGGACGATTGTAAAAATGAAAAATAAGACGAATGTTTTTTTGATAATAGTATTGATACTATTGTTTGTAATATCAGGTTGTACAGAAAATATATCCGAGGAAGAAAATACTGCATCTAATATAAATAATATAAATGAAGATGATGTAATTAAATATATTTATAGTTGTATTGCAGAAAAAGAAATAAATATAGATAATATTTTAGATTATTACATAGATCAAAATGATTGTTACATCGCTAATGGATCAAATATATATAAGTATGATTTGAGCAACAATGAAATGACAATGATATACAGTTTTTCTGCATCACAAAAACTTGTAAAAATTTTTAAATTTAACGATGTTGTAGTTTTAGCAGATAATTATTTAATCCTGATAGATAAATTTGGTAATGAACTAAAAAAAATAAAAACGGATTTATCTGATATTAATTCGGTTAACGAATTACTTTGTGATAAATCAGGGAATATATATTTGATATGTGACGATGAAATTATTATATATAATAATAATCTTGAAGTTATTGATTGTATCACCGGAGATGGAACATATATTGATGGGGCTGTCAGTTCTATGGGGAGGATTATTATATATGAGGAAGAGAATTATGATGTTGATAAAAGTTCCCCAGTGGTATATGCATTAGATGAATCATTTAACAAAGAGTATATTGACAATATTATCCCATGTGCGTGTGAAAACACTAATGTATTATTGGATGGGGGCGATGACGATTTTTATTATTTATCTTATGATGGGATTTTATATTCATATAGCATAGAAGACAAGAAAAAAAATATTATCATTAAAGAATCGGATTCAATGTTGAGAGATGAAGATATAACATCTTTTGCATCTAAAAATAATAAAGAATTTGTTAGGATAATAGACAATGATGAAGAGACAAAGTTGAAAGTGTATGGAAAGACTGAATCATTGAACTTTGAAGATAAAAAAGTTATTAAAATTTTGACAAATAATAGATATGGTAAGCTCTTAGACGATGTCATTGATTTCAACGAAAATGATGGTGATTACTACATTGAAATTGTTGAAGTTAATCAAAATATAGATGAACAGCTAGATTTATTAATTGCTAAAGGTGAGGTACCTGACATAATTGATGTCTCCTCGATATCTTATGAGAAGTATTCATCAAAAGGATTATTTGAAGATCTTATACCTTATATAAATGAAGATGAAGAACTTAGCTTGTCTGATTTTCATAAGACTTATTTAGATAGTATGGTAAAAAACGGAAAGTTATTTATTGCGAGTGATGGCTTTTCTATAAATACTGTAATAGCAAACGAAAAGATGGTGGGAGAGATTGAAGGATGGGACACAGAAGGTTTTATAGATTTTGTTTCTTGCTTACCTCAGGACTGCAAAGTATTTTGTCTTGATTCAAAAATGGATTATTTTAACACATTGATAAGTAGAAATACAGATAAATTTGTTGACTATGACTCTTTAGAATGCTCATTTGATAGCGATGAATTTAAGAGTATTTTACGATTTTGTTGCGAATATGGGAGAGACTATTCAGATATGTCAGATGATGAAATAACAAGCGCGATTTTTAATGAATATCACGAGATTAGATGTGGTAATCAAGCATTACATGATGAAATAATAGAACCGTATGGATATGCTTCTTCTATTTCTGCTTTTGATGAATATACATTTGTTGGTTATCCAAATGAATCTAAAAACGGGCACTATATGAGGCTTAATACTCAATTTTGTATTTCTTCTTTTTCAGAAGAGAAAGAAGGAGCGTGGAGGTTTATCAGAAGATATTTATCTTCTGATTATCAGGAGTCACTACTGATTGAAGAAGAGGCTTTTCCCACGAGAATTGATGTTTTTGAAAAAATGATGTTACGCATGAGAGATGAAAGCACATATTACGATGAATATGGAGATATTGTACCACAATATTATTTAAAAGTTGACGAAAATTGGAATAGGCTAGAAAATGAAAAATTAAGTGAAGAAGATATGCATAAGTTAGAAAACTTGATTGACAATGTTCATGGAGTTGAACATTATGACTATGCGTTGTTGGGAATTATACAAGAAGAATCTGAAAGATATTTTAATGGGGATATAAGTTTAAATGATGCTGTAGATATAATACAAAACAGAGCGTTTGTATATATAAATGAATAAAAATATAATAGGTTGGTGATTAATTGAAATATCCGTTTATAAGACAACATGATAGAAAAGATTGTGGTGTTGTTGCTCTGGCAATGATATGTAAATATTATGGCCGAAAAGTGAAAATATCTCAAATGAGATCTGATGTTTGTTTAGATTCCAATGGAGTTAGCATATTGGGAATAACGGAAGCTGCATATCGATATGGGTTGTTAGCTTCGGCGGTAAGTGGTACAAGTGATGAACTTTTAAGTGATATTAAAGAACAAAAATTATGTTTTCCATTTATCGCAAGAGTATTGAATGATGAGGGACTTTATCATTTTGTAGTAGTTTATGAGAAGAAAAATCAAAGATTTATTTATGGGAATCCGTCCGAAAACAGAATAAAAAGCATATTAATTGCTGATTTTTTAGAGATTTGGGCTGGTCAAATTATTACATTTACATCTGATGATAGCTATATTAATGATTCTAAAATTGAATTTTCGCTAAAAAAATACCTGAAACTTATTATGAAATATAGAAGAATGATGGTTTCAATTATTTTATTAACGATAGTAATTATTTTGTTGGAACTATTAGGAATAATTGCTATAAGAAACATTTTTTCTGCAAGATGGAATACGTCAAATATGACAAAGAGTGTTTTTTACATTATTATACTATTATTTGCTAATTTTTTTGTAAAATTAATTAACGGGGGATTTAGTGCAAGATATTCAAAAAAAATTCAAAAGGATATACTTGAAATATACTACTCCATTTTGTTACGGCTTCCATTGGAATTCTTTGATATTAATTCAACAGGAGAATTGATGTCGAGATTTCAAGATGTTCAATATGTCGAAGGTTTTCTATCACAATCTATTTTGTCACTGATTATTGACTCAATAATGATAGCGATTTATGGTTTTTTTGCGTGTCGAATAAATATGGTGCTTGCATTTTTTGTTCTAATGCTTTTAATTGTTTTAGCTTTTGTTTCTATTCTTTATAAAGATAAAAATGAAGAACAAGTATCTAAGCTTAAAATGTATAATGCTCAAGTAAATGCGACGCTTAAATGTGATATTGACGCAATTGAAACAATAAAGAGCTTTCAATATGAAAATGACAAAATTATACAGATGAGAGGGTTAATAGAAAAATACACAGAAATAATCAAAAAAAATAATATTCTGCTTAATTCGAAATCAGTAATAACTTCATTTCTAGATATGATTTGCGTTGTTTTTATCATTGTCTATGGTTCTTATCTCTGTCATGAGGGTGGCTTAAGTGTTAAGGATTTGTTTGTTTTTTATTTTTTAACAAGTTTGATAGCTGAGCCAATTAATAGATTAGTTAATCTATATACTGATTTACAATCTGTTGTTATTTCAGCTGAAAGAGCTGATGATATATATGATTCTATTAATGAAAATCAAATCCATAATGGCAACAAAGATTATTGTGAGGGAGATATACTTATAAGAAATTTGAATTATGCATATGGATATGGAAATAAAGTCTTAACTGATATTAATATTAAATTTGAGAAGGGAAATAATTATGCGCTTGTTGGATGCAGCGGATGTGGGAAAACCACAGCTGCAAAACTTTTAGCAGGCTTACGAGAAGCGAAAGAAGGAGAAATATTTATAGGATGTGTTGATATGACACAAATAGCTATAGAATGCATTAGAAAAAAGATCATTTATTTGAGTAGTAAACCAGATATTTTCAATGATACAGTGATTAATAATATACAATGTGGTCTTAATGAAATTAGTCGTGAGGACATTACTAATTTATGTGCATATTTTGGATTGGATTCATTTATTTGTAATTTGCCGTTTGGTTATGATTCTATGTTAGAAGAAAATGGGAGAAATTTATCTGAGGGGCAAAAACAGAAGATTTCAATAATAAGAGCTATATTACATCGACCAAGTGTTATTATTCTCGATGAAGCAACGTGTTGTATAGATTCCTATTATGAAGATAAAATTTTGAATTATTTAAAAGATGAAAAAAATATAACTGTTATAATAATATCTCATAATTTAAGGACAGTTAAACCTTGTTCATGCATTTATGTTCTAGATAAAGGCAAGTTAATTGAATATGGCAATCATAGTGAGTTGATTAGTAATAAAGGATTATATTATTCTATGTTATACGGAGATGGATAATGTAGAGGACAATAGTTATGAAAATGAGAGATGACGGTGGTCAGGCTGAAAGACAAAGAGAATATAATAGAATTATTGAAAAGGTAGAAGCATTAAATAATGAACTACATATTGAAAAAAACATTATAGATAATATAGAATTAAAAAAAATGATAAATCATGAAAAAATGGAAATAGGGCGTTTGTATTTAGTGTTGGGTGTGATTGGATTGATATTTTTGGTGTGCTATATAAAGCGTATTAATTCATCTGTATCAGGATGTATTTTTGCAATGTCTTTATCCTTCACAATTGCGGTTTGGAAGATGAGTATTTATAAATTTTTTAAGCCCTTTTATACAGAAATTTTATGGAAAGCTGAAGAAAGAGGAAAATCGGTCATGAAGGATAATTTGGAGAAAGAAGTCAAGGTACATAAAAAAAGAGTGGAAGACATTCAAAAGGAAATAGATTTATTAAATAAGAGTTTGTTAGATTACGATCATTACGATATTTTATAGAAAAATGGCAGAAAAATAGATTTGTTTCAGTTATTCCTGAATCTGCCAGAAATGATTATTTCGCATACATAATGAGGGGAGTCGAATAATGCGGGACATAGAATGGTTAATAATTGGCCGCTTCAGATGTTTTTGTTCTGGATCTGATTGAGGCATATGGCTCAGGAATACGTCGTGCTCAAAAGGCAATGAAGGATAATAATTCTCCGCTACTTGTATTTGAATCTGATAATGATATAGATGATTACACTATGGTTACAGCGTATATTAATGAGGAGTTTGCAAGCATTCGGGATAAGAAGGATAAACTTCAGTCAAACCGCAAAGAAGAAAATGTTGGGGGAAGACTCTCAGAAAAAGCGGATGTGCTATTGGATAGTTATGAAAAAACGTGAAGTAGCTTCTATGATTATTGACGAGATATCAAAGAATGGACAGATTACGATTCCAGAAATATCATAGATGATGAAAGTAACAGAACGAGCGGTTCAAAGATACCTTAAAGAATTTCAGGAAAGTGGAATATTGGCGAGGGAAGGTAGCGATAAATCTGGAAGATGGATATTGTTATAAGTATTACGAAAAGGTATCAAAATATTATGATAAAAAGTTAGATGGTACGATAGATGGTATTTTAAGTGTAGTAATCAAATAAATGTAGTAAAATAGCAGAGTTAGGGGGTGCACAGCTACACTCTCTGACTCCGTCATTTCTAGGTTCGAATCCTAGTACCCCAGCACTTGAAGAGTTGATTTAGAGAAAATCTGAATCAACTCTTTTTCGTTGTAATACGCTAAAATAAAGGCTTTGAAGGATATAAGTACTGATTTACTCTACTTTATTCTGTCCTAAAATTATCAGGCCAAATTAGTACAAAAATTGTGCAATAAACTAAAATATCACCTAACTTTCTAAAAGTTAGATGATATGATAGATGATATAGACGGTATTTATGACACAATTCGTAACTTCAATTACCAGCCCTTTATTGATTTTATTTCCTTGTCTCGTTCCGGATCCGTATGGTTGATCAGTAGTGCATCAATCATATTAACGACATCTTTTCTCGCACTATCATCAAGTCTGTATGTATATTCCGGTAAAACAGCACATCCGTTCCGAAGGAACGGCATGCTGTTCCGGCCAAACTGCATGAGCAGTTTAATTGTTACTCTGATTTCCGCATATCACGGCCATTGCATTCAA
>Ga0256404_1002468_pt1 | contig 40867 bp, 66 predicted proteins | sample RumenRJG_01DNA_FD_185990 | JGI IMG/M metagenome (GOLD analysis project Ga0256404, IMG submission 185990) | Bovine rumen microbial communities from Lethbridge, Alberta, Canada - RJG_01 | ecosystem: Host-associated > Mammals > Digestive system > Stomach > Rumen | place: Canada: Alberta | collected... | reverse complement strand
GAACTACAACCTGAGTAATCGATGACGGAATAGACCAAGCAGTATCTCTATTATCGACCGTGAATAAAAACTTTCGTGTTCCATTGCCATCGTATTGCTTAACATGGATGATTGGAGGTATCCCGCCTGGGACGATATCGACCCGGCATAAAACAGTAATTTCATTGGCCATTTAATTTCTCCCTTGCCGTCTTTTCTGCGGCCTTGATTTCGTCATCTGTGATTGTGGGATTCGTGATCAAGGCTTCAAGTTCGTTGATTCTGTCTCGCCATGCCTGCCGCTGTGCTTTTACCGGGGCGTAGTCCTCTTTGCTCAGCGAACCGTCCATGTACTTATAGAGCTTGTAGTCAGTTCGTGCGAGTTTGTCCTTCAGATTGTCAATCTCTTCTTTTCGGATAACATCCTCTGGGTTCTCATACGGCAGACAAATCGCAAAGTGTTCGCCCTTATACGTGTCCTCGACGACAATGCCATATTTTCCTACAAAACCCTGATAGATATTGCCTTCTCGGTCAATAATCATTTCGCCCCTCCGTCAAATCGTTTTGATCGTTTCTGTTGCAGAACCACAGACAAAACCATTAATGATTTTGGAACCGCCATAAGTAACATTAAGGAAGACTGGCAATGTACAGTAAACTCCATGGTCAGAACCGGATATCCACAGCTCACTCGTGTGGTGACTGCTATCGCCCATGTTCTTATCAACTTTCGTCACGAATGGAGAATTAACGGTAACTGCCGTGGTCCCCGTTCCTTCTTTATCCCCTTGCGATACATTGGAAACGATCAGCTTTGGCGTTCTAATGGCAAGCGCTTTATCCGTGTCTAGGAGAAGCGTTCCGCCCCAACTGGATACCAGATCGAGCACGGTATGCAGTGTATTCCCGTCATACCCGTTTACCGTGGCATCGCCATTCTGAATAACGACCCTTTTCCCTGTTTTTGCCGTCTGAATCGTTATTGCCGTAAGGACCCCGGCGGTAATCCAATTCGCGTTAAATGCACCGTCAATCGTCCATGCGGACTGGAACGGCCCGTCATAACCATTCCCCAGAGAAAACCCGATTCCATTTTTATTTAACCGAATTACGTTTTTTGCAGTCTGCTTCGACGGAGTATCCATAATCAAAATCTCTTCCGGATACCCAGTCGTTTCGTTGGGCGTGATTACTACATAACCGCCAAGCCCGCCATTGATAAGCCGCGTGGCGTGATCAATGGCGTTTTGCATATCTGTGGCCATCTTTGCAGACGACTGCTTAATTTCATCCGAAATGTTCAGAATCGTGTCTGCAAGGCTGTATTTCGTGTCTCCAATGGAAATCTTGTTATACCTGTCCATCAGCACGTTGTATTCGGTTTTTATGACCTTTGCGGTCGTTTCCACACCCAGCTTGGAAAATCGCACCGTCAATGTATCGCAGAGATGGACCTTTTCCAGCGGTGCGATGTCTTTGTACTCCTCCGTCTGCCACAGGGCTACAAAAGAAACATCAACCGATACGTGAGGGATTCCGATGCCGTTTGCTTTGATATATCTCTGCGCCTTGGCGTTTAGCTGACCTTTTGTGGGAGCATCCTTATAATCCTGCGAACAGTCAAGCAGTAACGGCCTGTTATAAGGAAATCTATTCACGTTGTCAGAGTTCTGAATGTCCCCCACAACTCGTGTTACACCGGAATCAGAGGAACTGTTTTCCCAGTATGCAACTACGGAGGTCGAGGTATTCTCGATGTTTTCTTCCTGTTTAAAATCCGTAATATTCTTGCCGTAGTCCAGAACAACGTCAGTTTTAGTTCCACGAGCGCTATGCAAGATTACACGCCAGTTATCAAATTCGTACTCCCCACCAAATGATTGCAGGATAGATCCCGTTGTCCCTGCAAGCATTCCCCGGATGGAGTAAAGGCCATCCGAGTCAAAAGTCCCCGCCTTTGTGACATCTGTTGTAAAGGAGAACGGATGGGAAACCATCGCCCTATCGAAAAGCATCTGCAATGCACTCTGCGCAGAAGAAACCACAGTACCGTCAAGCAGTGTGGGAACATAAGAAAGTCTGTAACTGACATGCCGTGCGTCTACAGTAACAACACCGTTAATCGGCTTGCTGATTTTGTAAATTTCAAAACCCTGTATGGAGGCGTCTTCAGAGGGGACCGCTCCAATAATCCGGGAATGCTTCAGTTCCTTAAACAGTTTTCCAGATTCTGGATACTCCATTTCGAGTTCGTACTCGCCGTTACGCTCTTCTGTAACCGTGCACGAAATAGCATCGACCAATCTTCCGATTCCGTTTGTCTTGAATTCTCTTTCAGTTTCGCTATAAAGAATAGGAATCATAATGTCCACCAATTGGGCTTAATCTTTACGGAAGAGAACCCAGAAAAAGTAACTCTGTTTTCTCCCACGGCCAGCTCCGGGAAATCGCCCGTCATAAGGCCATTGCAGTTTACCGATCCCGAGTAACAATCCATGGTTTCCGAATCAATATCAATACTATCATAGGAATTATTTGAGATTGTTACCACAGTGTCTCCTATGGCGACCGTTCCCCCCCCGGAAACACGAATTAAAGGTTTTGCCGCAAACCATGTCCTGTTATACAAAATTGTACCACTCGCAACAGTCCTCCACAATTCTCCATCTTTGAGAAACCGCTGTGGCTTGCAGTCAAATTCCAGAGTGAAAGACGACATTGCGGCATCATTTGTTGTTTTGTGCTTGATTGGCCCCGAAATCCTCCCCATTCGATAAACTTCTGGGTGTACGGTGTCTTCCAGTCTTTCATACGACGTGTGAGACATCAAAAACGCGTTGAGCCAATCCATCTGCTCTTCTGCATTCTCGTAAATGTATGCACTGTATTCAACGGATATGTTCTCGTACCTTCCATTATCAATCGTCAGATCACCATTCCTGCCCGGAATGGATTTCATCGTTACATCTCTTTCAGGGGTGTTGTATTGCGCCGCATTCGTGATATAACACCCAAAATCTGACAGCGGTTTTCCATCATAGATTAACCAATGTTTCATGCGTACACCGCCCTCTTTCTCTGCACGTCAGAATTGATGATATCGGCAATTCTTCTTGCAAATTCGGTATCGTTCTCTCCCTCTCTCTGATAGATGTTGAACGTGTAGCTATCAGACGTAGAAACAATGTTTCCATTGTTCCCCTTAACCTTTGTTGTGGAAAGACCATTCACCATGCCATCAATGGAATCCTGCATGTCATCCACAGGGATGTTGTCTTCAAAGCCTTCTGCCATGCCAAGGGCCATGTATTTACCGATCTGGTCCCGGAATACCGTAGAAGGGGAATGTATGCCAAGAAAATCCTTTGCCGCATCAAGTGCTTTTCTTGCCGCCTCCCTCGCCGCGTCAGCAATTCTTCCTGCCGCGCTGGAAATACCACTCTTGATCCCATCTATGATATTCGAACCCACTGCGCCCCAGTCAATATCAAGAAATGCATTCTTTATCGCGTCGATAATCTGCGGGATGTCAGCGACAAGGACGGGAATGGTGTCGATCAACCCCTTCCCCAACGCAATGAGAATTTCAACACCCACTTCTATGATCTCCGGCAAATGTTCTATGATGACAGTGATGATCTGTGTGATAACTTCGATGATGGTGTCTGTCATCTCCGGAAGATTATCCGCGATTCCCTGTGCCAGCGCGAGAAGCAGTTCGAGTCCAGATTCGATGATAGTCGGGAGATTTTCAACGATTGTCTCTCCGATGGCTTCAATTACCGTAATAACGGTCCCGATCATCTCCGGGATGCTATTCGCAATCCCTTTCACGAGGGCCTGCAGGACCTGCACGCCTGCGGCAATGATTAGCGGAAGATTTTCGGCAATAGTAGTGATAAGTTGAGAGACAACATGCACAACGGTCTCAACGATCTGCGGCAGGTTCTGCGAGATCCCCTCTGCGAGGGTAGTAATGATCTGCACCCCCTGCTCGGCTACTTTCGGAAGCCCTTCCACGATGCCATTGGCAATATTGGAAACGACCTCCATCCCCTCTGCCACGACACGGGGAAAGTTCTGCGCGAACCCCTGCACGAGTGTGGAAATAGACTGCCCCGCCGTAGAGATGATCTGCGGCATTGCCTGTCCCATACCGGATACAAGACCCATGATAACCTGAATCCCCGCCTCAATAATCGAGGGGATCATCTCTGTTACCTTGGCAAGCGCATCCGCAAGCCACCCACCCAGAGCGTTTGCGGCTTCCGATACGCCGCCCTCTTTCAACGCTTGTGTGACCTCAGACAACCCTTCTGTACCAAGCTGTACAAACTCTCTGAGAGTCGGGGAGAGTCCGTCGGAAATAGCGATCTGCGCACCTTCAAGGGCGGATTGGAAGATGGTAATGTCACCAGATAGATTATCAAGCTGTGTATTTGCCATCTGCTCGGCAGAACCTGCGGCATTGTCAATCGCCCCGTAGACTTCATTCCACCTTTCGGCATTAGTACCGAGCAGTGCGTTGACAGCTTTAATATCGGTCTTATTGAAGATCGTGGCAATCGTGTTCGTCTTCTGCTCGTCCGTCATGCCTTCCATGGATTTGTTCAGGTCTTGGAAAACGTCTGACAGCGAGCGCATATTTCCCTGCGCATCGTAAAGAGAAATACCTAGCTTGTCCAGAGCTACCGAAGCATTGTCCGTAGGTGAAGATAGAGACAGGATCATGTTTCTGAGATGCGTACCACCTTCAGCACCCTTGATACCATTATCTGCCAGAACACCAAGGACAGCAGACAGCTCCTCGGTTCCACCCTTCATGCTCTTCGCCGTGCCGCCAACAGTCAGGATAGCTTCACCGAGCTGTGAAACGCTAGTATTTGTGGTTGAAGATGCCTTTGCCATCTGGTCAACCATAACGTTTGTCTCATCAAGGGAGAGGCCCAATGCAGACTGTGCATCAGTAACCATGTCCGATGCCGCCGCAAGATCCATACTGCCTGCCGCCGCAAGGTTAAGAACATTGGGAAGCATCTGAATGGACGTAGTAGCATCGTATCCGGCAAGGGCCATGTAATTCAATGCCTCGGCCGCCTGAGTCGCTGAAAACGCCGTTGTAGCACCTTCCTGCTGTGCGAAATCTCTAAGGCTCCCGGTGAAGTCTCCCACAGTGACAATGTTGTTGTTCAGCTCATCCATGGTCACGCCGGACGTGGCCGCAACCTGTGCCATTGCAGAATCAAAATCCGCACCGGCTTTGATAGATGATTTTGCAAAATCCACGGTTTTGCTGAGTGCCGTACTGATAGCATTGGATGCAAGGTTTCCCATTGCAACTGCGCCTGCACTCAGACTTCCCTGTGTTTTCTGTAATCCTTCTTCAAGAGCCGTGGAATCCAGCGAAATTTTCGCCGCCAAATCGAATATATCAAATGCCATGGTTTATTCCTCCATAGCTTTCTCCAGCTTGCCTTTTATGCCGGAAATGATCTCATCGGAAGATCTTGTTTCAATTTTTATATGAACCATGTCGTAGTATCTTTCGCTAATTTCAGTTCCGCCAATACCGTTCGCAAGATTCGATGCCATGATTTTTAATGAATCGGTAACATAAACCCGATATGCGTCAGCTTCTACTTGCTGTGCATACCGGGCCATCACATACCGCATGAACGGCTTTAATTCTCTTTTCCCGTTGTATTCCCCGTAGCAGAGCCAGAAGACACTACGACCTGTTTCTGTCCCTGCAAGTGAAAAAGGCTTCGCACTTCCGGGTCGTTGATGATCTCCATCAACTTTGCAGGCAAGGTCAGAATTCCGATTTCGTCTGCATACGTCTCCGGGTCTTTTCCGTCAAGGATTGCCATAATCCGAATGACGGCCTGTTTGTGCCCCTTGATAATCAGCCCGATGACCTGAGCATTGTTTGTGCTCGGGTCTTTGTACGCTGTCGCAATAGCCGGGTCGGTCATAATCTCCATTGCCGGGTCGATCATATCGGCAAATGCATCAAGAGCCGCTTCGCCTTTAATGTCAGAAAGTTTCATTCTTTACCTCGCCTATTATGCGCTTGCAGCTGTGGAATAGAACACCATCGGCATTGTGTTCTGGTCCTCGATAGAAACATGGCCTGTAAACTCAGTGTCGATCTGTCCCTTGCCGTTCTTCTTGGTCTTCAGCGAGAACCCGGAAGTGGACAGGGCGTTCTTGAGCTGAACCGCCACAAGGCCACCGTCTGCCTTATCTCCTACCCACCACAAATCAGCAAAATCGGACTGCTTCAGATCCCGTCTGGGAATGACCTTTGTGGTATCCGTGCCGTCAATATCAGCCGCACCAAGGGCCATTCTAATCATCTTCGGTGACGTGCCAAGCGCTGAAAACGACATCTTGCATTCCCACGAATCCAGGTGCTTCAGCTCTTTCATGTTGTTCGGGCAGTTATCCACATCCTCGCCCCAATCGGAGTAGGTCGGGACACAGGAAACAGTAATACCGCCTGTCGTAGCACAAACAATCGCATCATCAGCTACATCCGGTTTAGCCGGGTCGAAACTCGTAAGAACGACCCCGGCATCGAGCTGAAGATCGTCAAATGTTTCTTTAGGAATAACTGTAAATTTTCCCATCATTCGCTCCTTCAATCAATAACTTGTGAGAAACTCAAACTGGACATTCAGATAGACCCGTTTGATCATATCATCATTTGGATCCGCGAGCCTCTGTGCAAACGGGGAAAGCTCCGGGATGGATACGTACATATACCCAGTGTCGATTTCCACCGCGTCCATGGTAGCAATCTTTTCCGCGATCTCGTCCGCTTTATCCGATACGTCTTTCCACGAAGTAGATCTGTACCACAGATTCCCTGCCAGCGTCATCTGCGCTCCGATTGCGCCAGTAGATGTTTCATAGGTGATATATGGAAAACTCGGGGAATCGCTTCCGTCCGGAACACTCTGGCTATCAAAGGCTTTCAAACCAAAACTGGACCAGAAATTGTAGATTGCCTGCGCCTTAGTCATTCGGAATCACCCACTCTTCCTAATTTGTCGGTATAACGAACTCTTCTGCACTTACCTGCCGCATATTCAGCCCTGCGCTTGCAGGCGTGTACTTATCATCACCATCCGAAGTGATTCTGAGGACCTTCCCATCTCGATCCCGCTTGATAACGTCATGATACTGCAGAACCACGGATTTTGGAGTCGTAACCGTGTACATGGACGTAACACTCTGCTTTTCAGCCGCTCTTGCCTGCATGGACGAATCAAATGTGGCAACACCTTCAATTACGGCCCCCTCTTTCCATTCGGTTGTAACACCACCATAGCCGTCGTCAGAGGTTACCTTGTCCATGATGTGAAATTTCTCCATCATCTCGGTAAGTAAGGACATATCTTCCTCCATCTGTTCAGTCTAGAAGCGAACACCCCCTGCCAAGTAGTAGTAGAGGAATCACTCCCAGAGAACCCGCCAGACAATTTCTTGGTGTACGAATATCCACCGAAGGACTCCGACTGGTATGGGCTGTTCATCGCGTCGGTATACTTGTTTACCCAGTCTTCTATTTCATTTGAAATGGCAATGACCGCAGGAGGAACGGCCATTGCCCAAATCGCCCCGCTGAAAGTTTCATCGGCTAGCTTTTCAGCAGGGTATTGATAAACTCCGTCGTTAAATGTCGATCCGATGATCCGAAAATACTGTCCATCGAGAAGCTCAAAATCCCCGGGTTGAAGTACGCCATCCGAGATCACAAACTCCCCGAAGTACCTCTTTTTATCGAACCAGTTGTTGATCTCCTGACACACTTCCCCGAGCATCATGGCCTACCTCCTCGATTATCCGCGAGAAATAATTCTTGCGATCGGGATTGCCTTTGTCGGATAGAATCCAGATCCCTCATTATCCTTTACGAGCGTCCACCGTGCCGCCGTGGAAAGCTGTGTATCGGTAGGAGAGACAATCGGAGTACCCGGCTGGACGAAGGAAAATCCTCTCGGAGCATACAGCTTGCGCTGTCTGGTGATCAGCTCATCCATACCACCGTCAGTGTGGGGATCTCTCCAAGTCTCGTTCGGAACCTTCGCACCGCAGTCGCAGTAATCGAATGCGTCCTGTCCCAGAATGTATGTCGTGTATTTGGTGTAAGCGGTGTCTCCACTTCCTGCCGTGGCAGTCGGCACGTCGTCATCAATAAGGACCGTTCTGCCGTTCCACGTTGCAAGGGAAGTCTCCCTCTGGATACCATTCTCGTCGGTCTGCTTTGCGTACTCTAGAACCTGAAGGTTCTCAAGATTCGTCGCAACCTCAGAATGCATGATCGCCAGAGTAAAGATATTCTTGTTTGCTCCTGCGGCCTTCTGAATCGCACTGTTCAGAGTAGTCGGACCGACCTTTCCGGCATCACCTGCACTTGCGGAGATATCATAGGTGTTATTCGCGGAGAAGTTCCCTGCGGTAACGCCGAAAATTCCGGAAAGAATCGCGAGGAGCGTAGCCTCGTCCACATCGTCCCAGTAGTCTCCGACCTGCGATGCAATCACCTCCATGAAATTCTTCCCGGTGATATCGTAGGTAAAATCCTTCTCCTGCCATGCCTTTGCACGACCGGTTACAATCATGGACTGGAGATACGTTCCAAGCCCTGTTGCCGTGATGTTGGTCGAACCGTCATAGTTGAGGACATCTCCACCAATGCGGCCGTTCATCGGCACAGTGATGAAGTTTCCACCTGTCTGGTCTGTCAGCATCGTCTTGAGATCAGAACGAGTCCGAAGAACACCTGCCTTGAGCAGTGCGTTCTGCTTCACCCTTGGAACCGTCTCCAGATACTTGCCAAATACTTCAGTATTAAAATACTTGCTATCAAAAATTCCTGGCATAATTTAACCTCACTTATTGAGCCATGCCTTGACCCCGGTATCGTCCGGATGCTCGTTGGCATACTTCATCTTGTCTGCAAGGCTCATCTGGTCGAAAGTATTTCCATGAGTATTGTCAGGCGGGTTCGAAACATCAGCTCCCGTCTTCGTCTCCGTGGCAATGAAATCAGCCCACTCGGTCTTGATGCCCTTCACAATATCCTCGGCACCCTTGACCTTGCCATCCTTGTCCAGCTCCACAGAAGAAAGATCAGTGATCTTCAGAATGCTGTCGATCCGCTTTTCAGAAACGCCCGCTTCTTTGAGCAGACCCCTGTAAGCGTCCTGCTTCGACCGCTCTGCGGCTTTCGCATCTACCTCGGCCTTGTACTTCTCAAAAGCCTCGTGCTCATCGTCATATTTCTTCTTGTAGCCGTCCGCATCGTTCGCAGTTTTCTTCAGATCGTCCAACTCCTTCTGGACTTCCGGAAGTTTGTCCGCATCTGCCTTGTACTTGTCGCGCTCTTCCTTCAGCGCGTCCACAGTCTCAGTGTGAGCGGAAATGATCTCGTCAATCTTGTCTGCTTCAATGCCAAGTGCTGATAAAAACTTTCTTGATAAAGCCATTGCAATCTCCTGTTCTTCGGTGCCGGTTCTTCGGCATTTGATCAAGCTAAATATATCACACAATTCAAACAAAAAAAAGCCCCAGTCTTTCGACCGGAGCCTTCTTTAACAGTACAGCCGAGTTTCGCAAACCGCTCTGCGGTAAGGCCCCACTCTTCCAGTATAACATCTTTCTTTGACTCAAGTTCTTCTAGTATCTCTTTACTATTGTCTTTGAGGATGACATCAAAACCCTTTGCCATATTGTCAGACTCCTTAGAAAATCGTCAGATTATTGACATTTGTAACAAAATCAGTTACACGTACCCTTTATCCTTCACCGAACATTTGTTCTTTTGGTAATTTATATATATTATTTTATATTCTTTTCTATTTTTTTTAATGTAACGTGAAGTAAATAAGTACATTTTAGTAAAGTCGCTATAGGAGAAAATCGTATAGGGAAGTTTACCAAAATGTACCGAAATACTTCATGAAAATGCAGGATAGTTCATCCCCTATCAAAGAAATCAAACCAATATTTATCAGACTTTTCTAAAACCTTTTTCTGTTTTTCCGACAATTTAGAAAAATCGGTCCAGGGGTTATAAACCTTCTTCACAACACGGCAATCTTGACCGGGCGCATATTGTGTTGCGTCCCATGAAACACAATACAACACTACATCACGCGTTATGGAGCTCGTCAAGAAGCAGTTTCTTGTACTCGTCCGCGTGGTCCTGCGCGGCAGGCTTGAGGTACGGCTGGGCTCTGGTGCGAACGGTCCCCATTTCGACATAGGGCGCGTACTCAACATTTGTGCCGATGTACGCAGAGTCCCCCTCAACTGCGTGGGAGATAGAATTGCGGAGCCTTCCGGTGTCCACAGGACACAGAGCCTTTGCATACCTCTCGGCAGTAAGACCCACTTTTTCGAGCCCTCTCTGCTTTGCGGCATCCACGGCTTTCAGATATTCGTCGACGTTATCCTTTATAATGCCAATGTTTACATTTCCCATGTTAGATATCTGCGTCCTCCGGGGGATTCCACCCAAGAAGCTCCTCCCATGTCACGCCCTTGCGGTCCGTGCGTCTGCTCTTTGCTGGTGCTCTTTCTTCCACTCGTCGTATGTCATTCCCCCGAGCTTCGAATTTCTGGACACGGCATCCGGGCGGATAGACGGGTCTACGCCGTCCACGACGGCCACCATCGTGCACCGGCAGCTGTAAGTCTCGGCGGGTGGTCCTGCCGGGTCTCCGGGGTACTCCAGTTCGCCGTGCATGAGATGGAACGTGTCTTTCGTTCCCACAACCTGCCCGTCAGCCATTACATGAGAATCACGGGTCGTAGAGTCAAGCGTGGCCATCCACTGCTTCTTCATTTTGATTCCCATGGACTCGGCCCGGGTATACGAATCCTGCCGCCCTCCATTCTCAGCCGATGTGGTCATAGTCCGGGCATTTCTGATAGCCGCCCTCCTGTCCATATCTGTAACGCTTTGCAGATGCTTAGAGATATCCGGAATCGAGTCACCCTGTAATACTCCCTGTGTAATCGCAGAGTTCAGTTTTTGCCGGTTCCACCGCTTGTCCTTTGGGATATCCACAGTAGCTTTAGGCAAAAGATCAGGATCGTCACGGATCAGTCTCTCCACGGTCTGCCGGTCGTACAGCGTAAATGAAGTATCTACCATACTGCCTGATTCAGCCTCGTAGGTGCCGTAATTATAGTTCATGGCATAGACCTCCGGGGTAAACCCGTTGACTATGCTCATGGCTATTTTATCCGCATTGACATAATCACTGGTCAACTGTTCAGACATAGCCCGGTACCGATTGCCGGTCAGAATCTTATCCTGTCTCCACTTTTTGTATTGAGTCCAAGTCATGTTTCCGGCTTGCACATCGGCCTGCTTTTCCTTATCTTCATCAGCAAACTGCTTCAGATAGGTATCGAGCTTTTCCTTTGCTTCTTTCTGTGCAGTATCATAGACAGATTTGACCTTTTCCTCGATCTCTTTCAGTTTTTCATCAGTTTCCTTGTGGACCTGATCCATTATTTTTTACTCTTTTTCTTCTTTCCGGAGCTACCGGCAACCTTCGTCATACTGGAATCTGCTTTGATCTTTTCAACCTCAGATTCGTAACTGGCCTTATACTGCGCTGTGATATCCTTCCTTGCGGAAGTAAACTGTTTCTTCAGTTCAGCAATCGCCTGCCGTGCTCCCTTCACAGTTTCCTGCACCTTTGCATACTTCTGCTTTGCGGCATCTCGCCTGCTTTGCAGATCGCTTCGTTTTCCGCTCAGTGCTTCTCTCTTCTTCTTGAGTTCCGCTTTAGCCTGTTCCTTTGCCGGGCCTTTCGGCATAGCAGAAATGCGCTTGGACTCCTCTGTAAGGGCCTGTGACTCCTTGGACAGTGCTTCAGACTCCGACTTGAACCCGGCAAGCTCCTGCTTTCGTGCGTCCTTGAGGGCTTGGATCTTTCCCTTTACCTCAGTAACCTTTGCGTTTACAGAATCCTTCAGCTTTTGGATCGTCTCTTTCTTCTCGGTATCCATCGCTGTTTTTACTGTGGCCTTGGCCGCCTTACCCTTTTCATTCAGCGTCCTGCGGCCCTTCAGCTTCCGGTGCTTCATGTAATACTCATGGGCCTTTTGTGGATCGTAGTATTGAGATGAATACGCCATTACTCTTCCTCCTCTTCCTCCTCTTCCTCCTCCTCCTCGTCCATCTTCGCACCACAGTTGGGACAAAAGTTTGCATCTCCTCTGCCACCATTAACTCCATTCATGTTTAATGAATTTCCACACCGTGAACAAGTAACTATGTGGCCATAAAGAAAACTTTTATGATGAATCCAGTGTGCATGTACTACAGGAACGGCATCAATAGTTGGCTGTGCATCTATAAGGCCGCGAACATACTCCACGATCTTACCTTCAAATGTACCGTCTGTATAAAAGCTCAAAGTTGCTAACTTGCCTTGAATATTATCTGCATTAATCAGCCTCATTTATCCCTCCTTGGGCTTTAATGTCTTTCTCTTCCATGAGCCACCTTTCAACACCCAAGGCACATCTTGTCTTGCCGTTACAATCTCCGTTCCCCCATATACACCGTCTACACGGTTGCTGTGTAATTAGGCTTACCATTTCTTCGACCGTCATTTTCTGCATCATATCGTCATAACGTGTCATTTTCCTTCCTCCTCGTCTTCTTCATCTTCGTCCCCTTCATCAGACCCGGTAGACTCGAGCTCTGCAAGCTGGGCATCGAGGTCATCAAGCTGACTTTCGAGGTTTGCAATCAGATCTTCGACGCCAGTGCCTTCTTCGTCGGCCTCCTTTTCCTCGCCACCAGTCATCCGACTCATATCGTCCTCGTCCTTCTCCTGCATGATATTTTCCACACGGTCGCCGTCGCCAAGATAGTTCAGAATCTTCTCAGTAACATAGTCCTCGGGGAGATATTGCGCCGCCTGCAAAAGCGTCTGCACATTTTCCTGAGCATTGACAATCTGTGACCGGGTAAACGTTGGGTCTTCGTCAGTGATTCCCGCCACCACAAAGATGCCGTTCAGGAAATCATCTACGCAATACTCGAACTCGTCAGTCTTATTGTTAAGCGGTTCATACGCCGCCATGATTTGCGTAGCAGTTACAGCACCTCCGGCGATATTCTTCGTGTCAAGGGCCATAAAATCTTCGTACAAATCAGCACGGAGTCGGGTGAGGACAGCTTCGCGGGCGGCATACGGCACATCGACTGTGTGGGCTTCTGCCTTCGCTCCTTCATTATCCATGGCCGCCGCCTTGACCGTCTTCATTCTCTGCACAAACTCTGCCAGATCAACATCGTCCATGCCGCCTGCATTTTCCAGAGTCCAATAAATCTGGCTTGCATCATCAAGATCGTCTGCAAAGCCGGACTCTATCAGATCGTATGCATCAATCTTTTCTCTGCGCCCCTCAAGCTCGTTCTGATGCTTAGAATTCGCCCACAGAGGCACAATAGGGAACGCCGGGTAATTTTCCCCATCAAATATTTTAGTGCCGTCTACGGGGCTGGAAACGAGCTTTAAGACGTACTTGCGTTTCTTGTGTAAAACCTTCCCAGTCCCTTCGTTGTCCCACAGATAGTCCGTGTATCCGTCAATCTCATACAACGTAGCCCTCAGCGGCTTCTCATCAGCAACCTGCCAGAATCGGATTCCGGCCATGAGTGCGCCATTCTCCTCGTCGTATAGCGGAACAAATTCGAGCAGGGTAAACACCTGTAAATGGTCGAGGTTAAAGAACCCAAAACTCACGCCATGTACCAGCGCATCATGTCCGAGTTCCTGCAATCTCTGGTCAAAATCTTTCCCGAGCTTCTCTCCGGTATCCTCATTCTGCCACGTCGGACCATTGCCGAGCAGATACTGATTCTCCTGCGTGATAAACCGATTGAAGAAATTGCTCGGCATCTTATAGTTCGCGGAGAAATTATCCGGCACTGCCTTCCCGGAAAGCGTATACAAGACTTTCTGATACTGCATGATCGTGCGGTTATGCTGACGGTCATAGTCCTCTGCAATCAAGGCGTGATTGTACAGCCAACTTCCCTTGTGGACGGTGATCGCACTGCGGACAAAATCGAGCCGATCTCCCTCACTCTTTCCGACCTTCAGCAAATCCTGATAGGTATACTCATCCATCGGTTTCGTCTTCCTTTCTCTTGAACTCTGGGCAAATCATGTATAACATTTCCTTGCCTCTTACAAAAACATTGAATATGCGGCAGAACCGCCTGTTTCACGCTTATTATACAGAATCCTTGCCATGCTTGCGAGAGAGTCCGGAGCATCGTCATGCTCAGCCACATCGTTATAATCATAAATCTGCTGAACCGCATCCATGTCTGTCCCCTCTACAAAATAGACATCGTTCCAGATACTCTTGAGATACGTCACAATCTTGACATACTTGTTCATGCTCTCGGCATATGTCACCATTTTCATGCCTGCCTGTCTTAGATCACGTGCGACCATGCCCTTATCTGCATTCGTCTCCATATAGCACTTGCCGGACATAAATCGTCTATACGCACTGATAATGTCCGGATAACAGTCCTCAACGTGTCTCCTCCACATCTTGAGCAGAACATAATACTTGCCATCGTGCTTCTTGCACACGGTCATGGCGGTATAGTCCTCGCCGTAGAAGCCCGAATCAACGTGCATGATCCCCTGTTCTACCAGAGAAGGAGAAAACCCGAAATGGCTCGCATCCAACGGTTGAAAAATAACGTCTTCAGATGCGATGTGTCGCAGCTCATAGTTTGCCGCAAATAATGACGGTAGCATCTTAGATTTTATATCCGCTAATTCTTCATCGGATATTATCTGTTTCACTTCGGGTCTGTAGCAATCCCACTTTTCAGCAGGTGGCATGATTGAGAATGCATCGTCTTTGTGCCACGGCGTACCTGTGTTAAATATCCTACCGCCACGGTTCTTGATGTTCTGCAATTCTTGGTATATCAGCTTTGTTGCATCTCTTTCGGCTTTACTCACCCGGTCTTTTACATTAACAATATCGTCCGTGAATATATAATCAAAGTGTTTACCTGTTAATGATGCACCGCAACCCATTCCAACAAGCTGTGATATTCCCTTGATGTCTGTTGTCAAATTGGTGCTTATCTCGGTTGCTGATTGTACTGTCAATTTCAGATTAACGCCATATATGCATTGAACAAAATATAGTGTGTGTGGGTCTTGTAGAATCTTCTGCACCTGTTTTATGACTTCTTTTACATCGTTATCCGTCTTACGCATAAACAACGTTCTTTTGTTCGGTAGCAATATAATAATCAAAGCAAGGGCAACCGATACACAGGTAGTCTTAAAAATGCCGCGACTTCCCTGTAACGTCTTATCGTCCTTGCTTTGAATCATTTGTTTTATCCAAACGTTGTGAAAATCTATCAGCTTTGTAAATCCCAACATATGAGCATACTTGACGGGATTATTTATCAGAAAATCTATCGCCTGTTTTCTGTTCATTTTTTTTCATTCTCAATTTTGTTTGATAATTCGATACACCTCTATGGCATTTCTTGCAAAGATAAACAAGATTATCATCATCGTTTGTTCCACCCAAAAAGAGTGGTATCATATGGTGTTCTTCCAGATTATTTTTGCTCCCACAAAAAGCGCATTGCTTAATATGCCCGCTTTCTTGCTTTTCCCTTTTCCTCATTAGCTCCACTCGTTTATTGCCCATTGTGCTATTCTGATTTCTTCCTTCAAACTGCGGAAAATAAGAATAAATCACATGCAATATTGATGTAGTGCTTAACGGCTTGCCCTTTTGCCTGTTAGAATAACAAACAATGTCAGGGTCTTGCTTCCTGCATATTGCTTGAGCGGAAAGGTTATCACACAAGAAATATGTCAATATCTTCTTTGCTCGTTTTTCTTCCGCATTTGTAGGCTCAAAATCATTCAACCAAACAATGGCGTTCGCACGTTCAATTGCTGATATGCTTCTCCATCCATTGTTTCTTGTATAGCTAAATGTACCGCTATTCATCCAGCACCGCCTTTTCAACCTCATCAATAACGCTTTGGTCTACTTCTGCAATCATTACTTTCTGCACTGGGTCTTGCCCTACTGTGCTTCTGATTGTTTCAAACGCTCTTACATCGCCTTTTGATGCCTTTTCAAACAGCTTTGCTGTAATTACTTCTGTACCACTTAATACATTGCCGTTTTTGTCCTTAAAATCCTTTTCTAACAGCATTTCCAGGGCTTCACGTAAGTCTCTTTTCTTGCGCCGTGCTTCTACGGATGCTTTGCCGCCTTTTGCGCCTATTTCTCGTGCTTTTTCCGTGGTTAACGGCTTTAGATTCTGTTTATTTGCCATTAAATCACCTCAGTTTACTTTTACTGCCGCTCGTATTTGCTTACCATTTTGACCGTCAAATTCGTAAGCGGCAACATGATTGTTTCGTACAATGTTTTCAACCCTACCTGTGTAATACACATGACAGCAAGCGTTTCAAGCGGCATTTCTCCAAAAAACGCAAGAGGAAGAAATATAAAGCTGTCAATAAAATTACCGCCTATACTTGAAACAATAGCTCTTAAACTAAACCCTTTGCTATCGTTCAAATGTTTTTCTTTCATCTTTGCGAATATTTTGTCATTTACAAAATCGCCTATTACATACGCAAGCAAAGAGGAAACAAGCACTCTCGGCGTACTCCCTAATACCGTTTGATACGCTTCTTGATCTTGCCAATAAGCAGGTGCAGGAAGATTTATTATTAAAGCAAATATTCCAACCATTAACAAATTCATTGCAAAAGCAAGATAACAAGTTATTCTGCTCCACTTATAACCGTAGCACTCAGAAAATACATCTGAAAGAATATAAGTTATCGGGAAAATAACTATTGCACTTGTCATTGTAATTCCAAAGGGGAATTGAAGTTGCTTTGTCGTTATAATGTTTGAAATCAGCATAGCCGATACAAAAACTACAGTCAAAATTGTTTGCAATGTTGTAGTTTTTTTCATTTGAATTTCTCCTTAGTTTTTTTAAAGTTGGTTTTTGCATACAACTTTATTTATGAATAATATCATCGCTTTCATTTTGTATGTTCCTCCAGCCATTTCATTTGAGCTCCGATGCCTAAATGTGAAATCGGTGCCTCATAATCTCTAAATTTTGCAATTAAATATTTCCTGTAGTTTTTTCCGCATAAAAAAATTGCTTTATCCTCAAAAATGATTTGCTTCTCTTTCATTTGAGCTATAACCTTTGCCGACCATATTTTAATTTCATTTTCCTTTGCTCCGCGCAAAGTTTTTTCGTACGGCTCTATAATATCGTTTTCATTAAGCAGTCCGTATTTTGCCGACAATATATATATATGTGCAGGATTGATTGAAACGGCGTATTTATATGCTTTTCTAAACCAGGCCGAGGCCGTATATAATTCTTTTGCTTTGCATTTTTTGTTAATTTTCTTTTTTGTGCAAGATATAAAAACAATCATAAATTATTCTCCGCATATTTTTGAAATTTTATCCATTCACTATAATTATGCCTCGTTAGTTTATTTATATTTATTGGCTTTTTCCCATTTAGCGAAGGGTAATATTGCCGCATACCTTGCCCATTAAAATAACACGCATTCCCCATTCTCCCTCCTATTGTCCACGTTGTACTGTCTACAGTGTCAAAACGTATATTTTTATAGTATGATGTAGATGTAAATCCTAGACCGTGTAGTTTACATCCTAATTCATGTGCTTTTTTTATTAGCATAGGTAAATATTTATACTGATTTTTATTTATGTCTTTGATTGCCAAACCACCTATTGCCGCATAATCGTACTCACTGCACATTTTTACAAATTCATTTAATCCTCGTGATTTATGCCAAACAGGAATACATTGTTTTCCCGTTTCTTGCTCTAATCGTTTTCGATATTCTAGTACTTTTTTATATCCTACGATTTTATCTATATCTAATTCAAAAAAATATTTAACATCATACTTATTTATAAATTCGATATATTTATCCAAATATGCGTCAAAATTTACATTTGTCTTTCCTTTCATAAATGTAAATGCTCCGCTATCTAACAGAAACATATCACATTTTTTAATATACGGTATTTGCCAATCTTTTATTGAATAAAAACTCTCAAGAATATATTTGCTTTTTGAAAGTTCATCGGGATAATTCTTCAACAATCCTGTTCCTGCTAAAAAAACTTTCATTCTGCTTCGAACCACTCTCCACAATGTGGGCATTGTATTTTCTTCGGCTTTTTTGGTTTTGTTTCAGCATCCTCAAATAAGCCGTTTAATGCATTTTCGTCAAATCCTGCATCTACACTAAAACCAAACTGCTCCATATCAATATCTACAATTCCATCAAGTTCGATTTCCAATTTGCTGAAATCGAAACCTGTATTCATGGTCAACTTATTATGCACCAATATATAGGCTTTTCGCTGTTCATCTGTCAGATTATCGAGTCTAATAACAGGAATTTCTTTTATATCGTCCATCTGCATTACTGCAAGCAAACGCCCGTGACCCTCAACAACTTCATTTTCATGCCATATTGCTATCGGGTCATTAAATCCAAATTCCTCAATGCTTTTCTTTATCTGCTCCACCTGTTCATCAGTATGGATTTTTGCATTGTTTGCGTATGGTCTTAATTCTTCTTTCTTTAGGTATTCAATTTTTAATTTATTCATTTTGCACCGCCTTTCATTCCTTAATTGAATGGGAGTCCTTCATCGTCTACCCCGTCTGGCCTTCATTTGTTTGTACCGCTCATAAAACCTGACCTCTTTGCGACGCTCAATTTCCGGATCACTTTCAATCCCAAGCTCCCTTGCACAGGTCTGAACGTCAGTATACTCCTCGACGAGATTCTTGTAGGCCTCGTCCTCCGTGACCGGCGTCGGGTTCTCAGCCCGCTCGATCCTCGCGAGCTTGAGCGCGGCCTGTGCGAGTTCGGATGCTTCTTCTGCAAGCTGTTCTAGCATTGCAGGTCTGCCTATTTTTTCAATCATGATGTTCCTCCCTTTTTCTGCATATACGCATCTTTTATCGGGCATCCCCATATCGGCAAGCCTTTGTCCATAATGTCGAGTGCATGACCACTGATTGCGCAAAACCGCATTTTCGGTCTTTCCTCGTTCACATTGTCAACGGAATATCTGCAATCCTCACACTTTATTTTGCTAATGTCTGGGATATCGGGTTGTCTTTCGGTCATTCCTTATCCTCACTTTCTGCCTTGTAGCGCATCAATCGCCGCCTGTCTGCTGATTAAATCACACGCGTGCGATTCCGTGCGTTCCTCCGTGCGTTCCTGAAGAAGTTGTGCTTTGTGACATTCCACAATCTTTTTGATATGTTTGTCATTAGTGACGCTCCATGTTGATTCGCCTCCGCCAACGAAGAAAAATTCGATTTTGCTTTCCTCGCACAATGCCCTCACCTTTTTACAAAGCGATTCCTTGCGTTCTTCTGGCTGTGCGGATGGCAAGTTGCTCACAATATCCTGCATTTTTCCGATAATTACCTTTCTGTCAAAATACTGTTCCTTTGCCTGTTCCAACGCATCAATCGCTGCCTGTCTGCTGATAAGGTCATCCATCCTGTTCACCTCCCTTATACGGTTCTGGCAGTGGCATCCATGCAAGCACTTCATCCTTCACAGCTTCATTTATCCATGACGGAATGTGTCTCGGCAACTGCCACCCGTTGCTGTTGTACTGCATCTTCCTGATGTAAGTTTCATCAATGCCAAACCCCAAATCTTTTGCTTTTGCCTTCTCCGTCATTGTGACCAGAAATTCACCATATTCTTCTGGCAACCTCTCACTGCATGGAATCCAGTGCGGTACATCTGCGGAGGGCAGATTTCTCAAATCTTTTCGTAATAACAAAATCTCTGTCGTCTGCTCAATTGGTATAGAGTCAAACCTTTTATCAAGCGCATCAATCGCCGCCTGTCTGCTGATTAAATCACTCATTCCTTATCCTCACTTTCTGTCTTACTACAATTCTTGTAATAATTTCTGTGCTTTTTCTAATTCAGAGTTGATAAAGTTTCTGAAATCGTCTTGTATTTCACTATCCCAAAATGAAGATTCGTCACCTGACGGAGTACGAAATTCAACCCAATGCCTTCTATCTTGTTCAAACTTTATATTTTTTAGTACGGTAATATCATGGTCTATATGAGTTGCTTTATCAAATATTTCCTGCGTCATTCCTTATCCTCACTTTCTACATGTTGCCTTTTCCATTGTTCAAACTCACATTGCTCCGTTCCCCTTACGCATTTTGGATTATCGCAAAATGCACATATTAAGTGATGCATTTTCGTTTCTGAAATTTCGCTCATGTTTCCTCACTTTCTGCCTGTGATGCATCTGATGGTGCTTTCGGCAATTCTCTTTCTTGCGCAGATCATCGTCTCTGCGCTAGATCAAATCGATGCAACGCATGGAGGTGGCATATTCGTACCCCTCCATGCTTAATCATTTTCTCCTTGCTCTACGCCTTAGCAAAGCGTCTAGTCCGCCCTCCGGTACTTGCGCCGGATCCGCGCAATTATGACTTGCATCCGGATCCACGAGATAACGCCATCCCTGTGTGCCATGCGGGCCTGCAGTATCTCTGTCTGCATCCGGCGCTGTTTGGTGGACCATCGCCTGATCCACTCGTACTGCTCATCGTCGTCAAGTCTGCTCATATCTCCCAATCCTCCGGCATCTCCTCACTACAATTAAAAATGCATCCCACATACTTGCCGATTCTATAGTACTTACAAGTTAAGCAATCGCCTAATTGTGCCGCGCAGTATTCCTTTACCGCTTTTGCTAGGTCTACGTCTTCCGGCGTCACCATAGTCTTGACATCCTCCAGCGCCCCCAGAGCCTTGAGCGTGTCAATCGCCGACTCTACATCCCCCTTTTGTAGCATATCTGCAATCATGGGGATAACTGCATTGCAGACGTCCTTATATCTCACCAGCTTAGCGCTCATCGTGTCCTCCCTCTGCTGCAATCATCGCTCCATAATTTAAACGATTCACCTGCCTTTGTCCCCGACTCTTTTAATTGCTTTACATATTGAATTGCGTCTTCCTCAGCAAGGTCACATGGCTTATCCGTTTTATCAATATCCCAATCCTTAAGCAACATATCTAGGTTTTCATCATTTTCTACTTCCATGATTTCTCCACAGTTTGGAATATATCCGGAACCACTTCCAATATCTGTAAAAATATATCTCTTTCCATCTAGTTCAAAACAGTATCTCGTGTCCCAGTAATATCCGTCATTATATCCCTCTTCTGCAATTAACTTATACTCACTCATCTTCATTTCCTCCTTTGTCATTCATACCACCAATCTCCATTACATGTTTCTGGACATACGATGCCTCGCTCGCCTCTGCAAAGTTGTTATGATGGAGGCAGACATCCCACTCATCCATCCTCGCACCGCAATGCTGGCATGCGTTTAATTTTTCTGTCCCTTTTGGAAACACCCAACCACAAACCGGACACCTGCAATAGACATCCCTATCATTAATCCAACGCATTTTTACTCCTCGTGTACCAGCCTCACCCCACAATGCGGGCAGTAAATCCACCCGTTTTCTTCCGGAGTACCGTCCTCGATTTGCTGTGTTTCCCAACAAACTGGACATTTGTAAGTGTTGCTCCCCTCTCCGGTTTTAATTTCATTGATCTCCATACACTTCCTCAGGCCACGCAATCGGTCTCCCACACCACGGGCAATACTCATAGTCCAAATCGTTCAAATCCCCGTCACAATAACCACACTTCCATACGTACCAAATCCGAAACGTCCGTACAGCCGTTACGGGCTTGTTCAGATCTTCTTCCGCATCCACAAACATCTTCATTGCGGCATACGTTGACGGCTTCATCTTCGCCCTCATGTTCTTAAGCAAATGATCTGCATTAATTAGCTTCATTTATCCTTTGTCCTCCTGTTCCACTTCTTCATCGCTAAATATTTTGTACTGCATGTCATCGTTTTTGCCCCACATGTAGGGCATCTTACTACCCATCTTTCCGGAACCCCTTCGCATTCCGGAAAGCGTTCAAATTCTGCTTCGCCTCCGCAAAACGGACAGGTTTCTAACATTCCTCCTTTTCCTCCTCGATTTCGTAGGTGATCTCTATTGGATTCCCTGCGGCCTTAACCAGAAGCCGCCCCCAATAGATGATTTCTTCACACTCTTCCCTAATTTCTATCCTCCCGGCTCTAGTTAGCTGGTCTGTTTTCACTTGCTTTCAGCTCTCCTTTCTTTATCATTCGCTGGACCTTCTTCCTTACAGCGTCTTTTGACTTGCCTATTTTTTCGCCGATTTCTCTGCAGGACGACCCGCCATAATACATTCTCTTCAGTTTGAACAGTTCATCGGCCGTCCACATCTTGCTTTTTATCGTGGTCCTCTGAATGACCTCATAAACTCTCGGCCCGTTCTTCTCAGCATCCCATGCCCTCGTGGGGGCGGAGCACTGTGGAAGAACCATCGCCCGAACTCTTGCTTTTGCCATTTTTACCTCCCGAAATAATGATCTCCATACTGATACATTGGTACACAATATGGATTATATCCACCTGCCGTGAAAAATAGAACCTCGTAGTCCAGCTCTTCGTCGATTTCCATTTCCACGGCCTGAAAGTCTTCCTCGGTGACTTCCGTGTATGCCCTTTCCAGTGCCCCGTCATTTACAACGGAGAACTGCCCCGGCTGATAGATCACCTCGGTGATCGTATCCGGAAAACGGTCTGACATAACCCGGTTAAAAACCACATCGGCGACAAGCCGCTTGCCGTGCAGATCTTGATTCCCGGCTTCCGCATGAACCACACATGCTAACAGTTCAAGCTCAGCCTGCCGGTCCTCTCCGGCGATGTCTTCAAGCTGTACCGTGTGGATCTCCGGGGCGGGCTTCTCTAAAAGCCCATCCCCATATATCCTTGTGCTGTCCGCATACACAGACAGCGGAATACCGATTGCGACCCCTACGGCGATTGAAATAATCGTGTTCAGCTTCATTTCTTTGCCCTCCTTTTTAACTATCTACATCTTACTCCTCATGCCACCCCATGTCAACATAATTTTTCAAAAATCATAAAAAAAAATATGCGGCAGATCTCTCTGTCGCATATCCATCATTCAGTGAAAATCGTCTATACGGTAGTCCTTAAATCGCTTTGCAGATTCAGAAAATTTCACATCAAGATAGTAAATCCCCTGTGCCGATCTTCCCTTCTCCGGAAGTTTCTTTGTCATTTCCATGCCGAACTTTTTACTTGACATTTCGTATTCGTTATTTTCCTTCGCCCACTTCGTATAGACCTGAAACAGATCTCTTGCCATTAGATGATCTTTGCAATTGTAGTCAATGATAAGACATTCGTCGATAAACCCGGCAAGTACATCCATTTCCTGTTTATAATCTGCCGTTGCGTTCTTTACGCATTCAGGCTCTTCGAGTCCTTCCTTTTCCCACTTCATGCAACCTTCGACAGCCCAACGCAGAATCTGTGGAAATTCCTGACGTAGCTTATATTTCAGATTCTTGTCTACCTTTTCCTTCGGGATGTTTACCTCGAACGGAATCAGCTTAATTCTGCGCCAGATACCAAAATCCGTACCACGTACAACGGGTTTGTGGTTCGTTGCTACCCAGATTTTGAACTCCGGCATATATTCGAACTCATCCCCATACAGGAATCGGCAAGTCACCTTGCTACCTCCTGTGAGCTGTTTTAATAATCCTTCGTTTAGTCTAACTCCCTCGGTCGGCTCCTCACAGGTCACAAATCGTGTGGATTTCAGTCTTGCAATATCGGAATTAGCTCCGTCTCCTCCGAGCCGTTTCATCATAATTGTTTCCGGCTGGACATTTGACGAATACGTTCCCAACAAATCGGCAATCGTATCAATGAAAGTCGATTTTCCATTATTTCCCATACCGTAAAGGAAAAACACGCACTGCTCTGCCGTGCTTCCGGAAAGGCTGTAACCCACACAGCGTTGCAGATATTCCTGCAATCCCTTGTTGTGGTTCGTCACATCGTCAAGAAATTTCATCCACAGCTTGGGCTTTTCTTTCCCGTCTCTGTCGTATTCGGCATACGCCATACGAGACATCATAAAATTGGAATCATGCGGAATCAGCTCACCATTCCGCAAATTCACGATTCCATTTGAGCAATTCAGAAAATCTTGATAGACGTCAAAAGAATCAGGATTTGCCGGAATGTTTTCAAGATGCTGACATTCCTTTATCATGGCTTCTTTCGCCTTCGAACTTTCCGTATGCTTCTCCCATTTCAACAATTCTTTTGCAGAATCCTCGTCCTGTTCAAGATATGCCTGCTTCTTGATTTCATCGCATACCTTATCGGCAAGTTTCTTTACTTCCCCGGAATCATCAATTCGCCATGCCTTGCCATCCCAATACATCCACTTCTTACGATTGTACGAATAATGGAGAACATATCCGTATGAATCGCACAGCCTGTGGGCGTTCCCGGTATCAGTTAGATCGTAATTTTTATTATCGCCTGACTCCTCCACAGCCCCCATCTTACCGTCTTTGAAAAGTGCCAGAGCAAGTTTCGTATCATCTCTTCCGGCCTTCGGCTGATATGTGTCAATCGTTGACGCAATCGCCTTATTGATTGTCATTCTGCCGTAGGTAGACTCCCCTGTTTTTCTGTCCCACTTCTCCCGCATGAGTCCGGACGACCGGAAGATTCTGTCCATCTGTTCCGGGTTTTTCCCGGTCCAGAACGCAAGAATATTACAAAATGCGAGGTCAGCTTCCGACTGACTGTGATATGCGCCCTGCCAGTTCCCAGAGTAAAGCATCTGGAATAAATATCCGCTCTTGCAGTTTCTAGCCTTGTCGATGACCTCTTGGTCTCCCAGATCAATGCTTTTCGTCTGCGCCCCGGAAACCTTCGGCGACGTTCCCGGAAGGTACTTTGTATGAAGGACCTTAATACTTTCCGTACAATCCTTTACTTCGGTATATTTCGGGTTATACAGCTTCCCGGTGCAGATGAAATACCGCCCTGCCGAGTACATCTCCACATTGCCACGCCGCCGCGCCCCGTCAGGAAGTGTCCCCTTACAGATGATATGGATTCCCTGCCCGCTCTTTGAATACTCAGTATACGATTGGAGCGTTTCAACGAACTCGTCCACGAAATCCGGATTGTCCAGACAATGGTCAAGATCTACGCCAAAATACCCATTGGCGAACATAAACCCGATCCCATCAAACCCGAACGTCTCACAGGCTTTTACTGCCTGCTCGAACGTTCCCCATGTTTTAGGGTCATTCGACTTCGCATTCTGTCCGTTTGCCGGATTCTTCGGGATCTTGTCTGCCCCGACCCAGCATACCCACTGCGGAAGTATTTTCAGCTCCTGTGGAATATTTTGAACATCTGTTTTCATACCTTTTTTTTAATTCCTCCACCTGTCCATCGTCAAGCATCCATCTGCGGTATCCGATGGTTGCCTTTTCTGCCGTGATCTTTCCCTTGCTGATAAGATTCCGGATACCCCTTACAGAGTATCCGGTCATTTTTGCAGCTTGTCTAATCGTTACTTTCACATGCTTCACCTCCACCCCATGTGCCGAGTTCCCAATCGTCCCACGCTACCATTCTGCGTCCCTCTGCGATTGTGTCACACTGAGCCATATTCCATCCGATTCTGTGATACAGCGGTTCAAGCTTTCCATCTTCTCATTTTTTGACCTTCTTTGGGTTCCTCATCTACTATACATATAGTACACTATTAACGATCATGTGTCAACATAATATTTTAACCCTTTGTATATTCCCATCCTCTTTGCTCCCCATCCCTCGTACATCCCGAAGCTGTCTTGAAAGTCTATCACGGTTCCGAACTCTTTTCCATCCGCTTTCCGTGCGACTCTCCCTGCAGACTGAATCACTGTCGTTTTGTCTTTCTCAGGCGTTGCCATTACAAGATATTTCAGATGCGGAACGTCAAGCCCTTCCTTCGCAAGCTGATAAGTGGCAAAAACCATGTCCAGTTCGCCGAATTCCAGCTTTCTTAATGCTTCGTCTCTTTCTTTTTTCGCTTTCTTGCTTGTGCCTGCTCCAGAAATGCAGATACACCGTTTTCCCTTCTTTTCTATCTCTCCGCATAGTCTTTGCAAATATTCCACACGGTTCGCCAGAACAATCGTAGGGCCTGCGCATTCTTTTGCAATCGTATTCAAAACAAAATCGAACCGCTCTTTATCATTTGTCAGGTCTTCCACAAGTTTTGCGTACTGCAATACGCCATCCGTTCCTAAAACATTTTCCATGGTCGGATAATAGCTTGTCCTGAATGTCTTCACGTGGACCGGGCATGTTCTGTCAGAAACCTCATCTCTGCTAATTTCGCAAATTACATCCCCTAAAAGTGCGAACATGCTCTTTTCCAGATGATCTGACCGATACGGCGTAGCAGTCAGCCCAAATTTATATCTGCACGAAAGTCCGCTCAGGACCTTATAAAACTGCATCACCTTTGTGGGAGAACCAATTGCTTTATGACAATTGTGGACAAGGATGCCATTTGCGAAATAGTTGTTATTGTCGGCTACTTCGATATTGTAGACACAACCGTCTGCACACAATCCTCCAAATGTTCCATCACTTGTTTGTTCTTGAACCTCAACACTGTCCACCCTAACCCAGTTAAAAACGCCATTTTCTTCTTGTCCTGATTTTGCCTTTCGACAGAACAATGAGAATACCCATCTATCTCGATCACAATCATCGGCTCCACGAGTGCAATATCGACCTTGTAACAAGTCGGATAGCCGGAATTTCTTGTCATCTTTGTCGGAATTGGATATTCCACGGCAACAGTTAGGTCTGTCAATTTTTTCAGTATTTCGTTTACGAGCATCTTTTGCGGCGCAGTCATTCCCGTGCCATTTCCGCCGTGCACCTTCGGTCTGTGCCCAATCTCTTTCAGCCGCGCCGACACTTTTGATCTTACTTCCGGGTCTTTCATTGGGTTTCTTTTTGTCATCCGCTCTATGATCTGTTCGTGATATTTTGCATTCACTTTCCTCATGTGTTCCGCAGACCTTGCCCGGCGTTCCTCCGTCCACTCCTGTTTCGCTTGTGCCGCTTTGAATGCGCAATCCCGACAACAATAACCGTAGCCGCGTTTTTTTATTCTCGCTCTTGTTGTACTCGGCTTTTTCGTTTCGTCGAACTCCTTGCCGCACCAACTGCATAACATAATCGCCAACCTCCATTTCTTCTGCGTGAATCCAACCTTTGCCTTTTACGAAGAACGGATGATTGCTCGTTGCGTCAACAGTCGTACCGTCACATAGCGTCACTTTTAGCAAATCATGTGCAACAAGTTTAAACATGTTAACAACGGGCTTAAATTCAATCCGTCCGCTGTCCCTATTATATGATGCGACAAGATCACCGTGCAATAGGTTTTTTATCTTTTTTTGCCCGTTAATTGTTGCCACAAGCGTGTCGCCGGGGAAGCATTCGTCAACCACGATACACCCGAACGCGTCCTTCAATTCGGTCAGATCAATTTTTGCCATCGTCTGTACTGTGGCAAAAGTCAAAAACCGCACATCAACTTTGCCCTCCGTGATCGTTCCGTACTCACTGTCTGGCAGATCAAAAATGCCTTTCGCCCTTCTCATGCTCTGCATCAATAATTCGTGCGTGTGAGTCAGCCACAACGTTCTACCCCCGAGCCTTGCAATGATTTCCAGAGCCGTCTGCGTCTTGCCTGCTCCGCAGGGCATCACAATCACCCCGTTTTTGGCCTTTATGGCCTCGTCTACGGCCTTCTCTTGGTAGGGGTATAGACTTATATCCCTTTTAATTTCCCTTGCGTAAAACGGGCTGATTTCGATGCTGTACGGTGCGCCTGAACACATCGGCCATATCTTTTTCAGGCATCCGAACGGAAGAATCAACGTCTGCCATACTCTTTCATATAGCTGGATTGTCTCTGGGGTGTTTCCTGTCCACAATCCCATCCGCGCCTTCTTGTAATAATCAGGATTATCCAGAATCAGATTGTTTCTGCACCATTTCACAATTTGTTCTGTCGGTTCGTGAATTACGATTTTATTTCCAATTTCGATTTTCATATGCTCCCCTTTCTCATTTCGTCCAGATCAACCTTTTTCTTTTCCCATAGCTCGATGAATCCGATGAAATAAACATCCTCCCTGTATTTCACCGCAATCAGCGGTTCCCTATTGCCTTTCTTCATCCACAGCATAAACGATGCAATTTGGTTAAATTCCAGTCTTGAAATTGGGAAGATATGCGACACCGATGTTTTGCAGTCAATCGCATAGGCAATTCCATCTCGAACGGCGATCACATCAAACGGCTGTGCGCCTGTGGAATCAGGACTTAGGAAATGTACCCAAAATCCTTCTTTTGACATCATTTCGCAAAAATCTTTTTCAAATTGTGTTCCGATTTTTTTGTTATTCATTCTTCACCTTAAAAGCAAAGCCGGGATCTCTCCCGGCTCGCTCTTGATATTCTATTGTTTTGTGTGTCAGAACGGAAGGTTCTCAGCGTTTTTTGCAAGTTCCTCGAATCCGTCAGAAGTTACCTTTCTTCCGTCAGCTTCCTGATACGGCGGAAGATCTGCCTGTCTCTTTTCGGGAATGAAATATCCCACTCTTGCTGACTCCTGCCCGTTGTAATCCTCGTGCTTTACCGTGCATGCTCCAACCTTGCCGACCCAGTTAGAAATATTTGTATCGCCCTCTTGAATCGCCGGGAAGCTATCATACAGCGCCGTAAGATTACGATTTGTGATTTCCGGCCTATCTGTCATAAATACCAGATAGTAGTACAAAATCGAACTATACCCGGAAACATTGAGCTGTAAGACGATCATATCCCTTCCGGTCTTCGAAACCGCCTTTTCTGCGCTCTTGATTCGCACCCTGTACTTTCCTTCCGGGATAACATCAAAACTCTGCTCCTGTCTCTGATAACTCCATGCCATGATTATTTGTCCTCCTTGTCATACTTGAAATCTACAAAATCTTCAACCAGACAGCCCTTTCGAGTATCAATCTGATTTTTTGCGTAAATGTTCTGCTGTGCATCGAGAATGATGCCGTGTGTCATATTTCCGGATTTAGGGTCTTTCTTTACCGCGATTTTACCGACTACATCGCACAGACCGCAGATATTATCCACAATCTTCACAGAAATCTTAGGGACCAGTCTGCTATAGGAATTTCCCATCGGGTCGGTAACCTGATCTACCGTTTCCCATGCAGTCCAGATGATATTAACTCCTAACGATTTCATAAGCCTGAGTGAATTTACCAGCTTGAACTGCATGTACTGATAATCACCCATTGCGGGGATCCCTTTGTTTTTTCCTGCCGCTCCAAGCGCGGAAAGAATACATCTCTCCAATTCTGAAATATTATCCACGGCGATTGTGCGAATGTCCAGCTTTTCAAGCTCGCCGGACTTTCTCATTTCTTCCAGCTCTTTCATTGCATTCGCCCAGTCGTTCCATGTATCCACGTTGTCAATCTGCCGGATAAACAACTTGTCCGTGTTCTTCACGACTTCGTGCTTTTGCACTGACCGCTCGATGGTCCTGTCAATATCCAGAACAAGCGTGTTGCCCTCGCTCCGTTCAGCTGCAAGCCCGATTGCGGTACTCTTGCCGACCCCGGGTGCACAATACAGCAGTGCTGTGTACGGCAGGTTTTCTGTTTTAAAATCCGAGATCTTCTGTATCTGCATTCTTGCCTCCCTCCATGTGTTCCTTGTGTTCAAATTCTACGTATTCTTGCGTAGGGTCGTAGTTCAGGCATACGCTCGAATACTCACATCTTCTGCCCCAACAATTGCAATGCTGAACATTTCTGTAGTAGCAATGGCACTCATTCATGAGACCCGCAATCTCTTTCAAATCCTCTTCAAACTTCTGCACTTCTGCATCTGTTCGTGTCAGCTCCAAAAGTCTGATTTTTGAATCGGTATCGGTATCGTACCATTCCACCATCCTGTGGAAAAATTCCTCGTCCGATTCGTTTTTCTTCTGTCTGATTGTAGGTTTCCGGCATACTGTGTACCAGACCTTTCTCGCACCTGTCATCCACATATAAGCAAGAATCTGTTCGTCCCACTGAAGGTTGTATTCGTACTCCTCCGTGATTTCCTGCCCAGTGGACTTGTGCTCGACTAACTCCCCGCCTTCCGTGATTCCATCCACACGGCCAATCAGGTGCATTTCCGGCAGTCCGGGAATCTCCTTCTCGTACCACTTCTCAGCTTCGGCAATAGAGAAATTAGGATAGATATATTTCTTGTACGCCGTAGCCATTGCCGACTCTTTTGAATGGTCAGAATCATCGAATTTTCCGGTAGAGTTCAGCTCTTCCAGTTTCTCGTGGTAGTTTACCCCTACCTGTAATGCGTCCGGCTTCTCGACCGGCTCTAGGCCCTCGATGTACTTTAACTCGTACATCCTCCTGCAAGCCTTGAAGCATTTAATACCGGAGATTGAAAACTTAATCATCTTTGCCCTCTTCGATAATCAGCCTGATCTTTTCGGCGGTAACCCTACTAGGATTCTGCGTGCCATTTTCGACACTGTTTACTGTCTGCAATGACAGCCCGCACCTTCGCGCAAGCTCTCTCTGCGAAATGCTGTGCTTTGCCCTGTACCTGAGCATTGCGTTTCTAAGTTCCTCCATGTTCAGCTCCTTTCTCTTGCGGGTGTAAATTCCCACTCGCCTGTCTTCTCGTTCTTATCCGCAATATCGTTAATGACGTATTTTCCGTCTTTGGAGATTCCGTTTCTCTCCATGCGTCCGATGCAATTCTCACCGACTTCCGGCTCGATGTCAAAAGCTTCGTAAAGCTTCTCGGCTCCGGCCATTACGAACACCTTGTATCCACTTCCGTACCGCTTTCCGTCACCGATTCCGTACCGATACAAATCATAATCTGCCCTCACACGAATACCGAAATCGTCTTCGAACTTGCCCTGCAAGTCGTACAGGACCTTTGCGGCCTCGCAGATCTCTGCAACCCTATCTCTAAGTTCCTTCTTTTCTTCCTCGTTCATACCCTTTTACCTTTCTGCCCTCGTTACCTCCGGGGCGGGGTACAATCACTCGATGTCTACCCTTGCGTATGCCTCGTCCATGCCGTTGTCATAGATCAGCACAATGTTGTCAGCCCCCTCGCGGAGTGCCATCTCTGCTGCCTCCTCCGGATTGGTGGAGCCGTCTCCATCATCGATGTCTTCCGGGGTCTGGTGTATTGCGTACCAGGTAGCAACGCCGTCCTCTGTCACCGCCTCAAGTCTCTGTGCAAGCTCTTCTCTTGTCATTTTGTCCTCCTTTGGGAACCTCCCTTTAACTATCCATATCTTACCATCTGCTCAGCCTTGCGTCAATACTTTTTTGAAATTTTTTCAATCTCTTCGCAATAGGCTTTGAGCGCTTCCGTGAAAGACTTGAAATCCTTCTCCTCTTCCACAGCAACATTCCCATCCTCGCCGATCTCGGATGCAGTCAGCCTAAATACTCCGTACCCGGTATCTGTTAGCCTGAATAACACATTGTCTATCATGTTCTCGAAATATGTCTTCATCTTCTCACCTCCACAATGCTATCTTACTCCCCTTCCCACCATATGTCAACAAGTTTTTTTAAGTCTTTTCAAGAGTCCCTATTTATTATAATTTCTTTTCATTTTTCTATACACTCTAGTTAACGATAATCCCACATTTTGGTAAAGTCCCCTAGGGGCTTTTTTGCTATAGCTACTTTCCTAAAATTAACCTTTTTCCTTCATAAAAAAGGAGAATAGTACATTAAAAAAAAGAGAAGGCAGCTAGACTACCTTCCCATGTAAGACTTTATGGTGTTATTAACGGTAACACTTTTGCATTAGTCATTGTTTAGCCTCTCTCCCCGTCATGCCGATAGGACAGCAAATATAGATATTCAGCTTGTTTGCTCTAATGCCTTGATTGCCATATCAAGTGCTTCTTTCTGTTCCCCCATATTGCCTTGTTCATAGCATAATGAGCATTCATCACAATTACTATTATTACAATCAAAATCCGTTCCGCTTGTTTCACGCTTTAAGCACTCCAACTTTGCCTTAAGCATTTTCTTTGCTTGTTCATTCGTCATTTCTTTCCTCCATTTCTTTTCTAAATTCTCTATACTGCCTTGTGTATTCATAGCTGTCATGGAAAATATTCTTGACTGCCTTGCACAAGTTCGGTTCATGCTGTTCTAGCACCTTTAATTCATCGTCAAAATCTCTTCCATACGGGCAGCAAGCACATCCTGTTCTTTTGAATCCATATTCTGTATAGCAGTTAGAATGTTTAATGTCGAAAAGTTCTTCATACTCTTTTCGATCGGCATCTGAGAACCAAAATATCGGTCTATATTGGTTTGTCGTTTTATATTTGCCCTCGTTTGAAAAGCAATTTTTATATGCTCCCGCTCTAACTCCTCCCTCTGCTTTTCGGATACCGACGAGCATTAGATCAATATCATGTTCTTTAATGTACTTTTTCGCTACATCTTTTTTCGCTCCTGTACAACACTTATCACTAATGGGGAATGTGGGAGGATGAGCAATTAAAAATTCTCTGAGAAATTTTTGACCGCTGATATTAAATCTTGAATATGAAAATTTCTCTTCACCGAACATGTTATTGAACCACTTCAAAGCACTCTTACAGTCTGGGTATTTCTGTATTGCAACTTCATACGGTTCATCTTTCCAGTCAAAGCTATGTGCCTGTAAACGATAAATCATCTGGGAAATATGCTTGCTGAGAAACGGCTGTCCGTATAACTTGTTGGACAGCGGCACGGGCTTAACTGCTCTCTCTCTCTCCACGGTTATGCCATAATGATCTTCTAAATATTTCAGATGCTCTTTTGTAGCTTGATATTCAATCCCTGTATCAAACCACACATAATGTACCCCGTGCGGTTTCACCTTCTCGCAAATATCAACCAGAATATCGCTGTCTGCTCCACCGCTTACAGAGCAGGCAATGTTCTTATACCCTTTGTGATTCAATACGGAATCTGCTTTTGTAAAGGCATCTGAAATAATCAGACTGTCTTTTGTCTTTTCAAGTATCTCTGAAAGACTCATTTTTGCTTGTTCATTCGTCATTCCTTATCCTCACTTTCTGCCCTTGTGGCTGCCTTGTAGCGTTCGAAAGTAGATAATTCACTCATAGCCGTTAGCGTATCTGCCGCAAATTTAATCATACTGTCACGGTTATAATTGTACTTGTCGGCAATGCGTATCAATTCAGGAATAAGTACACCGCTTATAACTGCGTTAAATTCCCCCTTTGCTTTGAGCATCTTCTTTGCTTGTTCATTCGTCATTCCTTATAACCTTTCTCCCCGTCATTGGCTATTTCGGCTTTGGCATCAAATTCCATATCGTCCAGCCGATAGCTACTAGCACCAGTTTGCACGAACCGGTCGTCAACATAACGCATGTTGTCCATCCATTGATCAATGGCGGTCTCAGCATTCTCTGCATTCCACTCGTCTACTTCCTGCCATTCGGTATATCCGTCTGCGGTATTTGCGCTATTTGTTTGCCTAGCAGAAATTGTGAATTTCATTTTGTCCTCCTTATAACCTTTCTGCCCCTTCCGGGCCTCTCTTGATCTGATATAACTGTACACCTACCTATCATTGGTGTCAACACATTTTTGTAATTTTTTTATAGCCCCTTATATATATTACGAAGAATAGTATACAGTAAAAAAAAGACGGACAGCTTTTAACTGTCCGCCTTCAGGCTCTGAATCTTTTTGATTAACGCTGAGTACTCTTTCGGGTATACAGCATGTATGACTTGCATGTGCTCATCTAAGACGTTTATCAAGCTATTGATATTCACGCCACAACACGCCCGTGTGAACTCGTCCGTGCCAACATCCACCTCGCCGGTAGTTTGTGGAAGGTGGTCCCGAACAGTATACAAGAGCGCAAGACGCTGAACATTGCCCCAATTCGTTTCTGCCGATTCGAGACCCCTTATTTCCTCGTTGATTTCTTCTATGTTCATCGCATCATACAGATAAAATCATCTTTACAAGTGCGGTCTTTTCGACCATCTTTGCCTTGCAATGCTCCCACTCAATTTTGGATTCTTCGGATTTCCATGCCAGACCGTCAAAATATTCCTGCGCCATCTGTTTTAAGTATTCTGCGTGTTTGAGTTCTGCTTCCGCCATTTCCTCGTACATTCTCGCCCAATCGCTTTTTGATGTCTTATATTCGATGTACTTCAGCGCATATTCCTTTGCCCCGCACATTTCATCGTGAATCGCTTCCATGTAATGTTTGATCTTCATTTTTCAGCATCTCCAATATTTTATCAATCTTTTTGTCCTGCTCCGCAAGGTGTTGCCGCACTTTCGCAATCGCCTGCTCTGTTGCTTTGTCTACTTAAAAATGACATTACGCTTATCCAGTCCAGAAAATCCCACTGCTGATTGCTTGTGGACATATCAGCACAGCTTTGTGACAGTAAGGTTAAAAGTTGTAAGCGGGACATCTTCTGTGCCGGTATTTACCACAGAAAGCGCAACAGGAGCATCACAGCAACAATTCGGGCAATTATTATGCTGGACCTGCACAAGTGTGGAAAAAGACGCCGCCATTGCGTTTGTCATGTCAAGGATAGCCTGCGGCTGAAGGACATCATTCTTCTGGAGCTGTAGTGTTCCCGCAGCAGACGCAGAGCATTCGCAATTTACTTGATAAACTCCGCATCTGTTCAGATTGATGGTGTTGCCAGACTTCGTGGCCGTGCATCCCTTTCTCAGCACTTCATTGTCCAGCGGGACAGTGGCTTTTGCCGGGACGGATACGTTATTGGAATATACTTCAATCATGATTTTTTTTCTCCTAATTAAACTAAAAAGTGAAGGGACAGCGTTATCACGCCATCCCCTCACTTAGGGTTAAGGCGTACTAAATACGCTCAAATTACACGTTCTGGTTGCATCCACACCCACATCCGAAAATCGGAGGGAACGGACCCGCGCCGTAAGTCCAGCTATTCGGGAAACGAAGCATTCCGTTCGTTGCCTGCGCAAGCTGGAGCTGATTGACCTGATTCTGGAGATCAGCAATCCGGTTGCCCTGAATCGCATCAAGAATCTTTTGGGTCTGCGCCGTAGTGTTCTCGTTGATGGAAGCAGTGTTGAGAGCCGCCTCGTAGCGGTTCTGCTGGATCGCGCTGTTGATTCCTGCGCTCTGCTCAGCAATCTGCATCTTCGTATCACAGCAACACTGGCTCTGGTTTGCCAGCGCGTTTGCCTGTCCGACAGCAAGGCTCGCCACATCTCTCTGAAGCTCAGAATACTTGTCAGAGAGCACGTTCACGGTGTCGTGGAAAGTCTGATTAGTCGCCGCCACTGCCTGCGCGGTACCGGCATTAACAGCAGAGAGAATTTCCCTCTCGTTTGCCATGGAGTTCTGGTTATCAAAACCCCGCTGGACCTCGTTGGAGGTGGCAAGGTTCTCATAGCCAATAGCGTTTGCAAAGCCGTTATTTCCCCACATGCCGCCGCCGTTGAACATTCCCATGAGGATCAGCAGTCCGAAGATCCAGATGAAGGCGTTGCCGCCGCCCCAATCTCCATAGCCTGTTCCACCGATAGGCATTACGGGGGTAATTCCTGTTCCGTTATCCATAAATTACCTTCTTTCTTTTGATTAAAAAGTGATTGTTTCACCCTTGCAAGGTTCTTAGTATTTCGTCCGGGTCAACGCCCTTTTGCTGTGCAAGCGCATAAAACGCCTTTTTAGGGTCGTTTCCGTTCTGCTTGATAAAATCCATGGCTTGCTTCATCTGCGGGTTATTCTGCGCCATATTTTGCACCATAGCACCCGGATTACCGGCGCTCCTCACCATCTGCATCATCTGCTTAATCTGTCCGATGTTCCCCGGCATCATCTGGTGTGCGTTTAGATTTCCCAGAATTGGATTGTTCATTTATAAGTCCCTCCAATCGTGCGATTCTCTGTTCCAACGATTTTACATCCACAGGTGGTTCGGCCTTGTACGGGGCAATCGAATACGGGGTAATTGTCGGGTATCCGGCCCCATCTGTGGTTTTCAGCCACACAAGCGGCGCAGTCTCATCAAGTAATAGAATGGAGCTATTCGGTGCCATTTGATATGCCTTTGCGCCATTTTCTCCATTTACTTTGATAACTTCCACATGCTGTGCAGGGGCTGGCATCCCCTGTGCGAGCTGATTCTGATATGCGTTTGCAGGGTTATAGTTATATGGGTAATTATTGTAAGGATATGGCATATTGATCTCCCTTCCTGCAATCATTATTGCAGTACGGGAGAAAGAACGGAATGAAATAAAAGTGCAATTTATGGCATAAAAAAAGACCGCCTTTCGGCGGTCGCTACGGGAGGTATTGTGGGTATGAATATTTGGGGGCTACCTAAATTATAGCATCATTTAATGTGTTTGAAAAGCCTTTCCTCGCATTTATAGACGATATTTTTAGTCTGTCTTACTGATAGTTCAAACTCCTCTGCGAGATCGTCAAAAATAACGCCGTCAATTAATCTGCGCTTCATGATTTTTCTGTGCTTTTCATTCGGAATCCATTCATCTATCAGATGTTCAATTTCGCTGTTGGAAAGACCATAATCTTTCATGTTTTCTTTCGTTTTCCGACTTTCACGACTCCGGTGCCGTGGCACATGTTGCACTGTCTGTAACCCGTCTTGCCGCCGGTCTTACGCTTTCTTTTCTTAATCGTTTGTTTCGCCACTATTTATATCTCCATCTATAGCCTTTTGCCGAATGTTCATGAGGATATTTATCACTACAAACTCTAAAAATAGCGTTTGCTGGTATTCCAGTTTCTCTCATTATTTGATTTACGCTTCCCCATTCTTTAACAAAAACACCATCCATAGTATATTGTAATACTGCCTTTGCATTCGGATGCTTTGCTCCTCTTTCCGATGAGTGGCCATCAACTAATGCACCCCTTTTATTTGCATTTTCCATATTTTGTTTATGGGTGCACCATTCAAGATTATCGAAACGATTATTAAATGTGTTTCCGTCTATATGGTTTACCTCATTATAACCATTTGGATTGTCACAAAAATACTTTGCAACCAACCTATGAATATAAAAGTTTTTAGCGTCTTTTCTTCCAGTTTTTACAAGGACAACAAAACGATACGGTTGCGGATTCCCTTTTGTTTTTCCGCCTTTAAGAATTTTACCTTTACCCCACCGAGTGTTAGATTTTACATTACCATAATTACTTATTTGATATTTGCCTTCATATCCTTCAATATCTTTCCAAATCTCTCGCATAACAAATCCTCCTTTATTGCTATATTATACAACAATTAGTATAATATAGCAATAAAGCTAATTTGTTATATCTCCATCATTCCCAACATAATTGTTGTAACCATCGGCATTATCTTGTGTAACCACAATATCTTCAAAAGAATTTTCATATACTATCCACGCCGCATTAGTTCCTGCGAGCAGGATTATCAAAACTATGCAAAGAATCCAAAGCCTCCTGATCGTGCGCTCCATTCGAGCCATGATACTTTCGTGTACGATATACGGGACATCTTTGTGATCATCCATTTTGATATACCTCTTTATAACATTTTAACACAAAAAGGCGGTAGCCGGAACCTCGAGATTTCAAACTACCGCTAAAACGCCGTTGGCGTTTTCTTCAAGTGAGCCGTTTCCGGCCCTTCTATTAGGCTGTTTCCAGCCCTTCTATAATGTCTGCGGTCTTCCTCTGCCGCAGCTCTTGGCGCCCGATCTTGCGATAAGGCTCCGCACTCCCCGGGCCCACTGCCGGTTCCGTCCTCCTACCTCCGGGCGCGACCCGGCTCTACTCTAACTTAGCAAGTTAGATCATGCTTGCACTCTCCTAAGAAAGGTCCGACATAGGTACCCGCGACGATTGTTGTACACGCAGTACAGCCACTTGGTCACCCCATCCTTGTCCAGGTTGTAGTATCCATAGCACTGTACTTTGCCGCCCTTGGGGACTCTCGTGATGATCTTACGGTTAGTGCCCGCACCGGCCCGCATCATGAGCGGATCTGACTTTGTACAGACGTAGTAGGTGCCTGTCTCTTTGCGGTCGTAGTGTTTCGCCGCCTCGGTTTTATCGCACGTTTTATCGCTCGCGTTCGTTTTATCGCGCGTTTTATCGCTCGCGTTCGTTTTATCGCTTACTCCGTCGTTATAGGCAGGATGGCCAAAGAGAGTGTAAGCATTGACGTTACGGACCTTTTTGGCCACGCACCCGCCGTTGGCCTCGATCCCGGATCCGACTGCCGAGGTATTGCCCTCGATCGTAGTCACCGTCTTGCCATCAGACGCCACCGCGATCACGAGCCCCGTGTGGTAGCATCCGGAGGCCTGCCCATTGCGTGTGAAAAAGATCTGCGCACCTACCTCCGGCTTTTTGTCCAGCGCGCCGTGCTTGGCGTACATTTGCGCAGACGCCACGGTGTAATCGTCGAAGTTGCCTCCAAGCAGATTCTTGGCTGTGGCTACACCGTATGCACGGTAAAAACACCAGTCCACAAAAGCATCGCACCACGGTGCAGGGAAATCCATCACAGAAGGATAGATTTCGTGCATCTCTTTGCCGTATTTTGTATAGTTATCTCTTCCGGCCCCAGCTGTCTTTTCATTGAGAATATCTGGGTTCTTCTGATATGCAGACTTTGATTTCTCCAAATACCCAGTTTCGGCAATGGCGATTGCGATAACTTTATTTCTGTCCGGCATTATTTATTCTCCCTGTTGTACTTTGCTGTGGAAATTACGAGCAATGCGCCCAGAAATGTATCCCCGGCAGTGATCGTTGCTGTGATCTGATCTCCATACGGAATGCCCCAAATCTTAGCCAGCGCCGCAAAAAATGTTGCACAAGCGGGAAGTGCAATCAATGCTACATATTTCAGCTTGTCATACAACGCGTTACTCATACATTCAAATCCTTTTCATACGCTTCATTCTTTGTGATGATCGGCAGATTATCTACATCTTTCATAACCTTTTCAGCGGTGCCATTTCCGCCAAGTGCCTTATATGGCAGGTAAATGTAATCGTAAAGATTTTCATACTCATCCTTGGTAATCCCGCCTCTTTGGATGTATCTGCCCCCAAGATAAACCACCCGGTCATGCCCCTGCCCTTTTACGGCATCAGCGATTTCACTAATTTTTCGTGACAGTTCGGCATATTCCTCCTGCCGCTTGTCCGTTTTTCTGTCGTGGCGCTGAATCAGGAAGGTTAAGAAGGTTACCCCACTGCCCCCGAAAATTGCGCCGATGATTGTTGAGACCAAAGTTTGAAAAAATGGGGACAATGGGTTATCCTCCGGAATGTGTTGTATTGGTTAACTGTTCCAATAAATTATAACATAGTTTCTTTAAATTATGCAATTACTGAACTAGAGTGCATGAATTTAATGGATCAGGTAGTAGCCCAAAACGTTGACCAAAGAATACGAAGCGCCGAGCTTAGACGCGCCACCATTGTTGCCGACACCCGTGAAGAAAGACGCCGAAACAACGTCTCTTAACCAAATATTTGCTCTTCTATTCATGCTAGACTGATTGAGCATGAAGAGTTTAATCTGATTCTTCGAGCATCCAGTATTATATATACCTGCTCCAGCGTGATTCGCGCCGTTTATAACGGTCCCATAATACATTGCTTCGTTAAAAATATTATAAGTAGTATCTACCCACTCTCCACCAGTAGGAACACCATTTGTAACAGCATTTGAAATATACTCTCTATGATTTAAAAGATGATTTCCAAATGCTGTAGTAATATCAGGAAGAATCCGATTTGGAATCGTAGACTGCCACATCTTTGAACCCTTAAAACCACCAGCGGTGGTATCAGTATCATTCATGAAATGCGTAGTTGATCCATCTCCAGTAAGATCTACACCATCGTCAACCATTAAAAGGTGATGACCTAAATCGACGTTATCTCCGCAATGAATGAAGTAGTCAATATCACCAATGCGTCTTGTCTTTCCATTGATCACCCAGTAATCACCAACATACATATCGGTAAAGGTGCCGTTCTGTACTGCTTGTGACTGCTCGGTTGTGAAAGAAGTTCCAAGATTCTTTCCTCGATAGAGCATCCTATGAGAAATTGCCGGAGGACAAGTTTCCATAATAGCCAAAAAGTCTGCTACCTTATTAGATAAATTTGTAATATTATTGCTATTGTTGTTTACATCTTTTTTAACTTTAACTACATCTTGCCTATACTGTTCAACCTGTGCATTATAATTTTCCGTTTCCTGCCTGTACTGCTCAACCTGGGCATTGTAATTTCCAGTCAGTGCCCAATAGTCCGGATTGTCTGCGGGATTTCCAACCGTGGCCGGAACCGGAATTTTTGACGTGTATGAGTTGTTATTGTATGAAACAACAGTCATCGCTTCATAGGCTGTGTTTTCAGCCCACTCAAGCGGATTTGCGAACTTAGGAACGTAGCGTGCTCCAACATAATGTCCCATAAATCAATCTCCTATCACACAGTAAGGACTAGATGTCCATACTCGTACTCTTTTCCAAGTTCTTCCGTGGTGATGTCGTACCCGGTCGTGTTAAAGGTGACACCATCCCACGAATCAGGAACATAAAACAGGACGTATCCGGCGTCATTAAGCGTCTCAAATG
>Ga0256404_1002467_pt1 | contig 40888 bp, 34 predicted proteins | sample RumenRJG_01DNA_FD_185990 | JGI IMG/M metagenome (GOLD analysis project Ga0256404, IMG submission 185990) | Bovine rumen microbial communities from Lethbridge, Alberta, Canada - RJG_01 | ecosystem: Host-associated > Mammals > Digestive system > Stomach > Rumen | place: Canada: Alberta | collected... | reverse complement strand
AATAAAAATGGAGTAGCTTTTGACAAAGAAAATTAGTAGTAATAGAATATATACATCTAAAGAATTCTAAATATCCTATGAAGGTGGAGTCTGCTTATACCCAACTGACAATAAATTTACGCCGTCATCAATAAAATTATATCTTGACGAAGGGAAGTGGCTTTGTTATACTATATTTTGCGTTCTAAGAAGATCGTAAGACATCTCCCCACATTGCATGCGGGTCCCCTCTTACGATATATGGCGCCATGGCCAAGTGGTAAGGCAAAGGTCTGCAACACCTCTATCACCAGTTCGAATCTGGTTGGCGCCTTAAATTCAAGCGAATCCTAAGGGATTCGCTTATTTTATTGACGATTATTCTTCCATTAGTTATAATAATACAAGTGCAAAATGTATTATAAGTAGAAGATATACATTTTCAAGAAATAAGAATAAGGAAACGGATAGATGGAATTATACGAAGAGCTTGTGCAAAGAGGACTTATTGCACAGGTTACTAACGAAGAAGAGATTAAGAATAAGATTAATAAGGGAGAAGCCACATTTTACATAGGCTTTGATCCAACTGCAGACAGTTTGCATGTAGGCCACTTTATGGCACTATGCCTTATGAAGAGATTACAGATGGCTGGCAATAAGCCAATCGCCCTAATTGGCGGCGGTACAGCTATGATTGGTGATCCTTCAGGAAGAACGGACATGCGCCAGATGATGACTGTAGAGACCATTAATGAGAATGTTGAGTGCTTTAAGAAGCAGATGGCAAGATTCATTGACTTTAGTGATGATAAGGCCTTACTTGTTAATAATGCAGATTGGCTAATGGACCTTAATTATCTTGAGGTACTAAGAGATATTGGTTCGTATTTCTCAGTTAACAGGATGCTGGCAGCAGAGTGCTATAAGCAGCGTCTTGAGAAGGGACTTAGCTTCTTAGAGTTCAACTATATGATAATGCAAAGCTATGATTTTCTTAAGCTTTACGATAATTACAACTGTGTTCTTCAATTCGGTGGAGATGACCAGTGGTCTAATATGATAGGTGGTATGGAGCTAATTCGTCGTAAACGCGGGGCAGAAGCCAACGCCATGACAATCAATCTTCTCCTTAACTCAGAGGGCAAGAAGATGGGTAAGACACAGTCAGGTGCTGTATGGCTTGACCCTAACAAGACACCTCCATATAATTTCTACCAGTATTGGAGAAATGTGGATGATGCTGATGTAATTAAGTGTCTCAAGATGCTTACATTCCTTCCACTTGACGAGATTGCCAAGATGGAGGACTGGGAAGGCAGTCAGCTTAACGAAGCTAAGGACATACTTGCCTACGAATTGACCAAGCTTGTACATGGTGAGGATGAAGCTAATAAAGCGAGAGAAGCATCTAAAGCGCTGTTTTCTGGCAATGGCTCAAATGAGAATATGCCTAAGAAGGAATTGAGTAATGAGGACTTTGGCGAGAATGGCACAATAGATATCTTAGGACTTCTTGTAGCTACAGAGCTTGCACCTTCACGTTCTGAAGCCAGAAGAAATGTACAGCAGGGTGGAGTATCAGTTAACGGAGAGAAGATAACAGATATTCACACAAACTATGGACCTGAAGCATTTGAGGAAGAGTTCATCCTCAAGAAGGGCAAGAAAAAATTCTGCAAGGTATCGATGATTTAATATAAATTTTAATTATCAAGGAGGGCATGATGACAATTGATTATGCGGCGCTGGCAGCATTTGGCGCATCAGAAAAATTAACTTCCCTTGTAGAAGGCTCTAATATATTCTACTGGGATTGGGAGCTTGACGTATTAAAATGGTTCTATGATATGCATGACATTTTCTTAGACAAGTTCTTTCCACTAATTACACATTTGGGAGATGAAGGAATATTCTGGATTATTCTTACAGTAATACTTCTGATAATTCCTAAGACAAGACATATAGGTCTAGCATCATTTATAGCATTAGTACTTGATGTTATCTTGTGTAATGGTGTTATTAAGCCAATAGCTATTAGGTGCAGACCAGGTTGGTTGATGTTTTTCCAGGAAGGACCAGATTGGATTAGGAATATGGATATGCTTGTTAGCTTCCCTAATGATTATTCCTTCCCATCAGGTCACACTGCAGCAAGCTTCGCGTCAGCAGTAGCCATTTTCGGAACCCTTAAGGGCAAATACAAATGGTGGGGCGTTGGAGCATTATGCCTTGCTACTGTAATTGGTATTTCAAGACTATATGTGTGCGTTCACTGGCCAACAGACGTAATGGCAGGTGCAGTTGTTGGTATTATATGCGGTATAGTTGGATGGGCAATTGCCAAGCCACTTTGGAAGAAGATAGACGAGAAGATACAGGCACGCAAAGCTGCGAAGGCTGCTAATAAGACTGAGTAATTAGACACATTTCACCCCTTCTATAGTTCTTATGGAAGGGGTAAATTAGCATAATGTATGTATTTTTTAAGGAGAAGCTATGATACTTAGACTAATACTAATGGCAATTGGTATCGCTGGAATTGTAATATTTTTCCTGCCGCTAGGTAAGAAGGGTATAGCTAATGCCGGCAATATAGTGGGGTTGATACTAAGTGTATTTGTCCTGCTTTTTGGTACGTTTTCATGGCTATTTTCCCGCAATTTCAAGATTGTACTGTGCGTAATTGCTTTGCTGATTCTATTACTTCTTATTATTGTAAATGTTAAGATGTCCAAGGCAAAGAATAATATAGCCACTAATCAGGATGTGGTAATCGTCCTTGGATGTACTTACAAATACGGTATAAGCGAAGAGCTTAAGAATAGAATCAAGGAGGCTGCCCGCTACTTAGATAAGCATCCTAATGCACTATGCATTGCATGTGGCAAAGTAGGAAATGGCTACTATGACACCGAGGCTGAATACATAGCAGTTGGGCTTGCTAAATATGGCATAGCTAAGAGTAGGATTATTACAGAAATGAGTTCTACTAATACTATGGAGAATTTCAAATATGCTGCACAGATCATCAATGAGAAGAATTTATCAAGATCAGTAGCAGTTGTTACTAACGAATTTCATCAATATAGATCTGGTATCTATGCTTCAAGATGTAGGCTTAATGCGGCAGCAATCAATGTACGAACAACCAAAATGATGTATCCAACACTATTCGTTAGAGAGGTCTTTGCCATTATTAAATGTTGGATTAGTAAATAAACAAGAAAGCGAGAATACAAAATGGCAACGCTTAGCGCGATAACAAGTTCTTTAATATTCAAGATAATCCTGCTGATTGTGGGATTTGTACTCTTAATTAAAGGAGCAGATTTTTTTGTAGAAGGTAGTTCTTCAGTAGCAAAGAAGCTCAAGGTTCCACCGTTAATTATTGGTATGACAATTGTTGCTATGGGAACAAGTCTTCCAGAAGCAGCCGTATCCGTATCGGCTTCAATGAATGACGCTAATTCTCTTGCAGTAAGTAATGTTGTGGGTTCTAACATATTCAACCTAATGATGGTACTTGGTATATGTGCCCTATTCAACAAACTTAAAGTAGGTAAAGATGTTCTAAGGAGAGACTATCCGTTCTCAATAATCTGTGCTCTATTAATGATTTTACTTGGTGTATTTGGTTTCAAAGAAGATGGCAGTTACGGAATGAATTGGGAGATGGACAGATTTGCAGGTATTGTATACCTTGTATTATTCGTATGCTTCATCACCATTCTTATAATAAGTGCCATGAAAGCAAGGAAAAAGGCGCAGGAAACAGGAGTTGCAGCTGAGCGCTCCCTTGCAGATGAGATGGAGGATGAAGTAGCAGAGATTCCTGTATGGAAGTCTATAATATACATTGTTTTGGGTGCTGTAGCTATTAAGTTCGGTGGTGACTGGGTTGTAGATGGAGCAGTTGCCATTGCTGAGAGAATAGGTGTATCTGACACTATCATTGGTCTTACAATATGTGCTGTAGGTACATCCCTTCCTGAGCTTGTAACTTCAATTGTGGCAGCTCGTAAGAATCAGCTGGATATGGCTATTGGTAATGTAGTAGGATCTAATGTATTCAATATCCTATTTGTATTAGGTATTGCATCTACTATTAGTCCTATTCCATTTGCAATAGAGAACATAATAGATATATGCGTTCTAATAGCTTTCTCCGTTCTAATATACATTTTCTGTATAACGAAGAAATCTATTAACAAAGTCGAGGGTGGCGTAATGGTGGCTCTCTATGTGATATTTATGGTATACGTATGTCTGCGCGAGACAGGTATGTTCGCCATAGGATAATTGATAATACAATCCTGACAACATAGAACCCTAAAGCCGCATTCTCAGCGGCGTAGGGTTACTATGTTGGAAAGATATAATGATTAAATAATCAAGGAGGACAATAATATGGGTTTTATTGATGATATTTCAGAGGCAATTGCTGATGCAGGCAATGACGTAATGGAGAAGGCTAAGGAGCTTAGAGAAATAGCTAACCTTAAGCGCGAATACAGAGAAACAGAGAAGTTCGTTAAGGGCAGATATGAGAGCATTGGACGCGACTTCTATCTTAAGAATAAGGATAAGAAAAAGAAGGACCTCGGCGACATTACAGAAGCCCTTGATAAGATGGACGAGCTCCAGGAAGAGATTGAGAAACTTAAGGGCGGCGTTAACTGCCCATCCTGCAACACTCTTAATAATAGCGAAGCAGTTTATTGTAATAAATGTGGTGCCAGACTTGACGAAGCACCAGAAGCTGAGGACGAGGCACCTGAGAAGGTGGACGCTGAGGTTGTAGAAGAAGAATCAAAGGATAAGTAAAATTATACATTACTGAATAAATTACATTTCCAAGGAAAGAGGAATAGACATGGCAAACAAGGGAAAATACTATATTACAACGGCAATTACATATACTTCTGGTAAGCCTCATATAGGTAATACCTACGAGATTGTGCTTGCTGATGCCATTGCTAGATTCAGAAGACAGGAAGGATACGAGGTATTCTTCCAGACAGGAACTGATGAGCATGGTCAGAAAATAGAGAATAAGGCTGCTGAGGCTGGCGTTGAGCCTAAGGCCTTCGTTGACGATGTGGCAGGCACTGTTCGTGATATCTGGGATATGATGGATACAAGCTACGACAAGTTCATTCGTACAACAGATGCCGATCATGAGAAGCAGGTACAGAAGATATTCAGGAAGCTTTATGACCAGGGTGACATCTATAAGGGCGCTTATGAGGGAATGTATTGTACCCCTTGCGAGTCCTTTTGGACGGAGTCACAGCTTGTAGATGGCAAATGTCCTGACTGTGGCAGAGAGGTAAAGCCAGCCAAGGAAGAGGCGTATTTCTTCAAAATGAGCAAATATGCTGACAGACTTATAGACCATATTAATACACATCCTGAGTTCATTCAGCCTGTGTCCCGTAAGAACGAGATGATGAATAACTTCCTACTTCCAGGCCTTACGGACCTGTGTGTGTCAAGAACTTCCTTCAAGTGGGGAATCCCAGTTGATTTTGATGATAAGCATGTAGTATATGTGTGGCTTGATGCCCTTACTAACTATATCACAGGTATAGGATATGATGCTGATGGTAATTCAACGGCGCAGTACAATAAGTTCTGGCCTGCTGATTTACATCTTATTGGTAAGGATATTATTCGTTTCCATACGATTTACTGGCCAATATTCTTAATGGCCCTAGGTGAGCCACTTCCTAAGCAGGTATTTGGTCATCCTTGGCTTATCTTAGCTGACGGCAAGATGAGTAAATCTGCCGGAAATGTTATATACGCAGACGAGCTTGTTGATATATTCGGAGTTGATGCAGTTCGTTACTTCCTACTTCATGAGATGCCATTTGAAAATGATGGTGCTATTTCCTGGGAATTAATGGTTGAGCGTACCAATTCAGAGCTTGCTAATATACTTGGAAACCTTGTTAATCGTACAATTTCTATGAGTAACAAGTATTTTGACGGAGTAATCTTCGATAAAGAGGTAAACGAGCCTGTTGATGATGACCTTAAGGCTGTAATAACTGGTACTAAGGCAGCAGTTGAAGCTAAGATGGCTGAGCTTCGTGTTGCTGATGCAATTTCAATTATATTCGACTTGTTCCGTCGCTGTAACAAATACATTGATGAGACAATGCCTTGGGCACTTGCCAAGGATGATGATAAGAATGACAGACTAGCAACAGTTCTATATAACTTAGCTGAAGGTATAACAGCAGGAGCAACTTTACTTCACAGCTTTATGCCATCAACATCAGACAAGATACTTGAGCAGTTCAATACAGAGCCTGTTCCTTACGATGACCTTGATAAATTCGGTAATTATCCTACTGGTTCATGTATTACAAGGGAACCTGAGATATTATTCGAAAGACTCAAGGTAGAAGACGTTCTTGAGAAGGTTGCCGCTCTTCACCCTGATGAGACAGAAGAAGGTGATGTGGCACCAGGAATTGACATAGAGCCAAAAGAAGAGATAACATTTGATGAATTTGGCAAGATGCAGTTCCAAGTAGGAGAGATAATCAAATGTGAAGAAGTGCCGAACTCCAAGAAGCTTTTATGCTCACAAGTTCGGATTGGAAGTCAAGTAAAGCAAATTGTTTCTGGAATTAAGAAGTATTATTCCCCAGAAGAAATGGTTGGAAAGAAAGTAATGGTGCTCGTTAATCTTAAGAGCGCAAAGCTTGCTGGAGTGCTTTCGGAGGGAATGTTGCTCTGTGCAGAGGACGAAAAAGGCAATTTATCACTTGTCACTCCTGAGAAGGATATGCCTAATGGCGCAGAGATTTGTTAGATAAGAGGATGTATGTATGATATTCGATAGTCATGCACATTATGAAGATGAGAGGTTCGATGTTGACAGGGTCGAACTTCTTTCTGATATGGGAAGTAATAATCTAGGCAGGATAATCAATGTCGGTTCAAGCCTTGATACCTCCAAAGCTTCTATTGAACTAAGTGAGAGCTTCGAAGACGTATACGCAGCAGTAGGTATTCATCCTAGTGAAGTAGCATTTCCCATAGATAGAGATATGGATAATCCTTTAAGCATTGATGAGAGTCTTGAACTAATGCCTAAGGTATTAAGTGAAATAGAGTCTTTATCCAGCCATAAGAAATGCGTCTCAATCGGTGAGATTGGACTGGATTACTATTGGGATAAAGAAGAGGACAATCATGAGCTTCAAAGACAGTGGTTTAAGGCGCAGCTTGAGCTTGCCAGCAGGACAAACAAGCCCGTAATAGTTCATTCCCGTGACGCTAACCAAGAGACATTTGACATATTGAAAGATGCAAAGGATAAGCAGGGAATAGAAGCTGTAGTTCATTGTTATTCAGGCAGTGCCGAGATGGCAGTGGAATATGTTAAGATGGGTTTTCTTATTGGAGTCGGCGGTGTAGTTACATTTAAGAATGGTAGAAAGCTACGAGAGACAGTAGAAGCGATTCCTCTTGAAAGCATACTAATCGAAACTGACTGTCCATACCTTGCGCCTGAACCATACAGGGGACAACGCAATGATTCAACTAAGCTAGAGTTTGTTACTGAGAAGATTGCAGCTCTAAAGGATGTATCTGTTAAGGAAGTGGAAGATATAACCTGGGAGAATGCTTGCAGATTCTACAAGATAGGATAGAGATAAATGGGTAATCTAACTAATCCAACATATATATCAGCGGTGCTTAACCGTTTTGATTTTAGTTTTCAAAAGAAGTACGGTCAGAACTTTCTAATAGATGACAATATTCTATCTAAGATAATAGATAGCGCTGAAATTACTAAGGAAGATACAGTGCTTGAGATTGGACCAGGTATAGGTACAATGACAGAAGAGCTTGCGAAAGCAGCGTCAGAGGTCATTTGTGTGGAGATTGATAGTCATCTTATACCAATTCTTAAAGACACCTTATTTAATTATAGCAACATTACGATAATTAATAATGATATATTAAAGACTGATATAGAAGAAATATCTAAGAAGTATAATAACGGCAAGCCATTTAAGGTAGTTGCCAATCTTCCTTATTACATTACTACACCAATAATAATGCAGCTGTTAGAAAACAAGCTGCCTATTGAATCTATAACAGTAATGGTGCAAAAGGAAGTGGCACAGCGTATGATAACAGGACCTGGCTCTAAGGACTACGGTGCTCTGTCTCTGGCGGTGCAGTATTATACTAAGCCTGAGATAGTATGTGATGTGCCAGCTAATTGTTTTATGCCAAAGCCTAATGTGGACTCAACAGTAATCAAATTAACAGTAAATCAAGAGTACAGTACTGTGGTGGATAATGAAGAGCTTCTATTTGACTGTATAAGGGCATCTTTTAACCAGCGTCGAAAGACCTTATCAAACGGCTTGAAAAACTATCCGAAGTTAAACTTGGACAAAGAACAAATCTCGAAAGCCCTATCTAAAGCGAACTTAAGGCAAGACATACGAGGCGAAGTTCTGACTTTAGACGAATTTATAGAATTGTCAAATATTATCAATCAGATACAAAATGGGGATGAATAATAGTTATAAATAATAGTAATTCTAATAGAAATGGAGTACTGATTTGGACATTACAAAATACCAAGCAGATGTACAAAACCTAATATTAGAGATTCAAAAATTCCGTGGAGTGGACCCAGAACGAATTCTGGCTGCATGTGATGAATTAGAAGAGCATGGAGCAAGAGAAAATGATCAGGGTCTAATTGGTTATGCAAAGTTTTCGCGTGGTGAGACATATTATCTTCTCAATGATGTAATGAGATTCTACAACGAGATGACAGGCTGCGTAAGCCTCATGGAATCCATTGGTGAGTGGGGTTATGTTGTAATGGCTAACAATATGTTAGGAATAATGTCTCTTAATCGTGGAAATGCTCCTTATGCTATGGATTACTATTTACGGGCTCTATCCATTTGTAAGAAATACGAAATCACTAACTTAGAATGGATTGTCAATATGAATATGGGTGCCCTTTACCTTAATATTGAAGAGTACCAGAAGGCACTAGAGCACGTAGAATCCTCATATAACTATATAATTAAAAACACAGGAATGGACAATTACCTTCAGAATCTTACTAATGTATACGTTGGAATGGGCAAGGCATACCTGTGTTTAGATGAGATAGATAAGGCTAGTGAGTTCTTAGAGAAAATAGAATTCGAGTGTCTTCAAAGCTTAGATGAAATAGACAAAATCATGGTATACAGCTTCAAGGCAAGGCTCTGTCATGAGCAGAGAAACCTGGGAAAACGGGACGTAACCATCTATGATATGAATAAAATCATTGATTCCCATATTCCTATTATGGATTTCTTTGACGATATCTATGAATATTTATCACTCCTTCTCAAGATTGAATACTATGATGATTTCTTCCTAGTACTTGACGTTGTTGAGCGTCTTACCAAAGTAACGGCAATTAAGAATCTTGAGAGAAAGCTACTTTCTCTCAAAATAAAATACTACAGAGAGAATAACAAGCGCGGAGAATATATGCGTGCAGCAGTATTGTATTACGAGCTGACAGAATATATGGAGAAAGAGAATCATAATATGATCTCTAACATGATAAATCTTCGTAATAGCTTCAATGACCTTACTGCAATTACGAAGGAATTCAAGGAAGAGAACCGCGCTCTTCAGAAGAAGTCAGAGACAGATGCTATGACAAGAATGGCTAATCGTTTTGGTTTGGAGAGGCATTTTCATAAGGCATTTGAGAATGCAATTAAGAACTCTACAAGCTTCGCAGTAGAGATTCTCGATATTGATTATTTCAAGCAATACAACGATAACTACGGTCATCAGGCAGGAGACAGATGTATCAAGGCTGTGGCCGATGCCATTACTCTTCTGCAAGAATACGGCAAAGTATTCTGTGCAAGATATGGAGGGGATGAGTTTGTCATAATATATGAGGGATTCAAATATTCAAGAATAGAGAAGATGGCTACAACTCTTAAGATGAGAATTGAGAGTAAGAGAATTAGGCATGAATATTCTAAAGCCAGCAATATAGTCACAATTTCTCAGGGAATTTGTTATGGTCTGCCTAAGGAAGGTGAAAAAGTAGAAGATTATTTACATAGAGCAGATGATCTTCTCTACAAGGCTAAGGAAGTATCGAGAAATACTATTGCAATTGGCAAATACGAGGAGAAATAGTCAAAGTTTATAATTCTTATTATTACATAAACCAGGTGAATGTATGAAAAATGTTAGGAGAATAATAAAAGACGATATCAGAAGCGTTACCCATAATCTGATTGCCCTTGTTGTTGCAATCGGTATATGTATTCTGCCTGCTTTGTATGCATGGTTCAATATATACGCTAACTGGGATCCATATGGTAATACAGGCAACCTAGACCTTGCAGTAGTGTCTTTAGATAAAGGTTACACTAATGATGAGGGTGTATACAAGAATGTTGGTAATGAAGTTATTGATGATCTTAAGCAAAGTGACAGTGTTAAATGGCATTTTGTAAGTACACCTGAGGAGGCAAAAGAAGGTGTAGAATCAGGGGACTACTATGCATCAATAGTTATCAACGAAGATTTTACATATAATATGTACAACGTCTTTACTGAGAAGGTTAACAAGCCGCAGCTTGTATTCTACGAGAACCAGAAGAAGAATCCGGTAGCCACCAAAATCAGTGACACCGTTGTAGAGAAGATACAGACTAAGATTAATACCAAGTTTGTTAAGGTTATGACATCAGAGGTATTCAAGGATATTAACAAGGTATCTGATGATCTCGAAGAAGAAGGTGGAATCGATAGTCTTATTGATAAGATGCAAAGCGTCAGCGACAAGATGAAGAGCTACCAGGATACCATTAATACCGTAATTAAGGGAAATGCTATTCTCTCTACGGCCATAAATGCTGCTAATAATGATACTCAGGTAATCGCCGATAAGACAATAGCAAGTGGCGACGCTCTATCCGCTACAAGAAATAGTATTGATGCATCACAGTTTACTCTTAATGATTATATCAATCAGGTTAATCTGGTTGTTATGACAATACAGGCAAGCCTTAATAATATATCTAATAAGCTAAATGAAGCTGTTGTGCTTAACGATATGAGGGCAATGAATAATACACTTAAGACTACCCATGATGATATTGGTATTGCCAGAACAGATGTTGATGCATTAGATGAGGCACTTGTTGAAGCATTGAGTGGCGATGTATCACTAGTAGACAAAGCCAAGATTGAAGCTGCAAGGTTAGAGCTTAAGAAGGTAAGCCTCACAATTGATAAGATAGACACCTCTATAGACAAGATTGAGAAGGAAAATATTGGAGACAGCATTATTTCCAAGGCAGAGTCTCGCGAGGCAGATGCCAAAAAGACAATCAATGAATGTATAACATCAATTAATGATACACAGGGAACAATAAATACACAGCTGGTTCCACAGCTTAATGATACTTTAGATAATCTTAAGATAGTGTTGACAGATGCAAGTACTCTTATGCACCAGATGGGCTCAACAATTTCTGGAATGGACAAGGTATTCGCTTCACTACAAACTGCTGTTAATGCTGGCAACATAAGCCTTGGTAAGACAAGTCAGGCACTAGGTGAGATTAATACAAGACTAAGTAAGATTATTGATAAGGTTAATAAGGCATCAAAGAATGAGAAGGTTCAGATTCTTCTTGATACCCTTAATGGCGACCCTGAGCTTTATGGAGAATTTTTCTCAGAGCCAGTCGTAATCGAGACAACTAACATTTATCCGGTGGAGAATTATGGTTCGGCAGTTGCGCCATTTTATACAGTACTTGCCATATGGGTAGGTGCAATAATACTAGCAGCAATCGTTCGTTCTTCCCCAAGTAAGAAGAAATACCCTGACATGACAAGTACGCAGCGCTTCTTCGGAAGATACGGAATGTATTTTATTATAGGTCAGATACAGGCATTAATAACAGTAATTGGTGACTTGGCATTTTTCAAGGTACAGTGCTTACATCCATTCCTATTCTACTTTGCATCAGCATTTACCAGTCTCACATTTACACTGGTTATATATGCATTAGTTGAGGCCTTTGGCGATGTAGGTAAGGCTATATCAGTCGTAATACTGGTGCTTCAGATAGCAGGCTCAAGTGGAACATATCCAATAGAGCTACTACCGGAATTTTTCAGAAATGTGTATTTGTTCTTCCCATTCCCTTACGCAATAAATGCGTTAAGAGAATGCGTAGGAGGATTGTATGAGATGGACTATCTCGTATACCTATTAGAGCTATCACTATTTATTGTATTAGCTCTTGTTATTGGAGTATGGATTCGTAAGCCATTTGCGTCCCTTAAGAAATATATGAACAAACGAATGGAAGACACAGAGGTATTGTAATATGTCTAAGGACTACGAGAAGATATACCGACAAGTAAAAGAATACGAAGCTAGGATGCACGAGAAAAATCAGCGCAAGATAAGAATGGGATTCAAGGTTAACATTATCCTCCCACTTATCTTTCTGTTCTTGTGCTTTATTATACCTGGAACGAAATTCTTGTTCCTTATGCTATGGATTATTTCTTTGTTTGGAATAGCATTTTACCTATTGTATGTGGAGTATACGGATTACAAGGCACTTAATAAGATGAAGGAATTCGGCGTAATCGACGAAGATATTGACCGTAATCTTATGGGCGACGAGATAGACCAGGCAATCTTAGAGACAAGGGATGATATAGAGTCGAGAATAAACACATTAGGAAAAGAGCTAGAGAGACTAAAGCATCAAAGAGCAAATTTCAATAAAGACGATGGCGAAACAAATAATTCCTCAGGCCATGAGACAGGAGGAGAAGATTCATGAGAAATATTTTTAGAATCTTTAGATATGACGCTAGACGTTTATATACTAATGTAGTTGCAGTTGTAGTAATAATGGGACTTGCTGTAATACCTAGTTTGTATGCATGGTTTAACATTCTGTCTAACTGGGACCCTTATTCTGAAGATGCTACAAGTAATATTCAGGTTGCAGTAGCAACAGATGATTTGGGAATATCTATAGATGATGCAAAGCTGAATATTGGTGATAAGATTATAGCCAATCTTAAGGAGAATAAAGCAATTCATTGGGTATTTACTGATACTTCTGAGGAGGCTATTAACGGAGTATATGCAGGTGATTATTATGCTGCACTTGTGGTAAATGAGAGATTCTCCGAGGATATGATAAGCTTCTTAGGGGGAGATATTAATCACCCTGTCATTCACTATTATGAGAATGAGAAGAAAAATGCAATTGCGCCGAAGATTACCGGCAAGGTTAAGACCTCAATTCAGACAGAGGTTGATAAAGCCTTTGTAAGTACTCTAGCTAAGGTTTTGCTAGAAGTAAGTGAATATGCCATATCTGATAAGAATCAGGGAACTAATCTGACGCAAAAAGCCCTTGATAAAATGTACGATCTTGATAGCGACATTTCAACATGCCTGACAATAATCGATTCATATATAAGTCTAATTGATTCTGCAGGCGCTGTAATGGATGCTGCAAAAGAGGTGACGGATGAATTAGATTCCCTTAAGGATACTGGAAGAGCAATGGCGGATGCGGCTCAGGCCACCACAGATGTTGCAAGAAATGGAGTAGATACTGTATCAGATGTTGCAACCCAGACATTGAATCAGACAGAAGGTAAGCTAACACTTTTGTCAGACCAGATAAACGATTTATTCGGCTCAATAGATGTAAATACGAGGATAACAGATGGACAGATAGATGCACTTATAACAGCTAACGAAGCAATCAAGAATGCATATGATCAGGGCATCAAGAATGTAAGAGATGTTAATGAGACAGTAAGTCGTGATGCAACGCAGGTAGACGCAGATTTTGATAAAGTGAATCAGGATCTTACGGAGCTTAAGGCTATGCCAAGCAAGACTATAACAGATGCACAAAATGCGCTAAATAGTACCAAAGCAGATATTGAGCAATGTAAGTCCGGATTACAAGCGCTTTCTAAGAACTACACATATAGTGTTAAGCCACAGCTTAGGTCCTCAGTTAACTCTGTAGAGAAGTCCCTACTTGAGGTTAAGAACCTGCTTAATTATTCATCAGATTCTATTAATGACTTAGCTAATATATTACATAGCTATCCTGAAATGATGAAGTTTGGCAAAGGCAACTTAGCATCTACTAGGGCAGAGGTAGTTAAGATGCAGACAGGACTTCGTGATCTGATTAAGGACATGGAGGACTTAGAGAACAACGAGCAATATCAGCTGCTTGCTAAAATAATTGAGACAGATCCTGAGATTATAGCTGACTTTATAGTGGAGCCAGTAGCCTTAGATAAGCAGCCTATATACCCAATGGAGACAAATGGTGATGCAACAGCACCATTCTACATAGTGTTGTCAATATGGTTTGGAGCCTTAATCCTCGTAGCAATTATGAAGACCAAGGTTCAGCCAATAGTGGGACTTACGAATATTAAGCCTTATCAGGAGTTCCTTGGAAGATATATACTATTCTTCTTAATGGGACAATTGCAGACAATAATAACCTACCTAGGATGTATGTTCTATGTGCAGATTAATGTGGAACATCCGATTCTACTATATATAGGATGTGCTGTAACCAGCTTCTCGTATACATTTCTCTTATATTCTCTGACATATGCCTTTGGTTCTGTTGGAGAAGCAATATGCGTAGTTTTGATGGTAATTCAGGTAGCAGGAAGTGGAGGAACATTTCCTGTAGAGGTACTTCCTGGATTCTTCCAGGTATTGTATAAGTATATGCCTTTCGCATATGGTTTAACTGCTCTTCGAGAAGCCATTGGAGGACTATATGAACATGACTTCTTGTGGGCATTGCTGGGACTCTTAGTATATGTAGTAATATCATTCTTAATAGGATTGATAGGAATGAAGGGTGCAAGACTTCAATCATTCATAGAAGAGAAACTAGAAGAACAGGATGTTATTGGATAAAGAATAAAGGATAATAAATAAAGGATAAAAATAAGAGCTGATGCTAAGAATGCATTAGCTCTTACTTATTCTACAAAATTATATTTTCTTAGTAAGAATCAATATATTCTGATTATTGTTGTATTCGTATTGGACATTGTCCATAAACTTCTTAGTAAGGAATATTCCAAGACCTCCAGCCTTTCGTTCCTTGGCCTTAAGTGTTGTGTTAGGATCCTTCTTGGCTAGTGGATTAAATGGAATTCCGTTGTCTCTAATAATAATTGTTGCTTCCCCTAATTCTGTATTAACTCTACCTGAGACAATGATTACACAAGGCTTGTCTGGGTTATAATCATAGCCGTAGTATGCGTAGTTGGCAATATTAACAATTATCTCTTCTGTTGCAAGCTTAATGTGCTTTATTGCTTTAGCATCACAGCCAATTTCATCAAGGGTATTACCCAAATACTCAATAACCCCTGGTACATTATCAACATCAGCTTCAACAGAGATTTTTGGAATCTTAACATTCGTATCTTTGTCTACGCCATTGTATTCAAAGCTTAGCATTGTCAGGTCATCAAACTGTTCTGCATCTTTCATAAAATCCATAACCTTTGCTTTAACATTTGTTATAAGCTCTTCAACATTAGCATTGGCATCTTCGTTAAGTGCATCAATTGAGGCGTCGATACGAAACATTTCGTTATTAACGTTCTTAGCTTCAGGAAGGCCGTCTGTATATAGGAAAAGCTTTGTGCCGGGCTCTAATTCTAACTGATATTCTTTGTAAGTAAGATTACTTTTACCACCAACTATAAAACCATGTTTATCTTTATATACTTCGAATTCGCCCCCAGGCCTTTTTATAAATGGAAATTCATGACCTGCATTAGAGGCACGAAGAATTCCATTTTCAATATCTAAGATACCAAGCCATATAGTAACGAACATACGACCCTTGTTATTCTCGTGAAGCATATTGTTAAGGCTTCCTAGAATCTTAGAAGGGCTAAGTGTTGAAGTTGCAAGGGACTTAATCATAAGCATTGTTCTCATCATGAACAGTGCAGCAGGTACGCCTTTACCTGACACGTCAGCTATAACAAGTGCCAAGTGATTCTCGTCTATTAAAAAATAGTCATAGAAATCACCACCCACCTCCTTAGCCGGAGTCATAGAGGCATATATGTGGAACTCATTTCTCTCTGGAAACGGAGGAAAATCCTTATTAAGCATATCTGTCTGTATGGTAGAGGCTAAGTTAAGCTCCGCCTTAATATGCTCCTGTTCGGAAGTAATGGCGATATTTTCCTTGAACATTGTACGAAGATTTTCTTCCATGGATTCAAAGGAATGAGCTAAGGATTCAATTTCATCATTAGTGTGAATTTCTATTGGCTCGATTTCTTCGTTATTCTTTATCCTGTCAGCAACATTTTTCGTTTCTTTTTCAAGCTTCTGTATAGGATATAGTATTTCTCTTCTTGTAAAATAGAAATACAGTTCAAGGGCAAATGCTATTATGAATATTGTTAAAACTGATATTAAAAGAATCAATTTCAATATAGCATATATTATTTGCGAAAGGTCTAAATCTAATTCAGCGATTGCAATTGCCTTGCCATTTTCATCGTATATAGGATTGATAACAGTACCAATCATTTGCGTATCAAAATTAACTAGAAAAAAACCATTATCATTTTCATTATTCTCTTCCTTGTCCTTACCATAGACGCTATCAATATATGCCTTCTCTCGATAAGACAATTCTTTTCGTTGTATAGGCTGCTTTGGCTTATCGTTGCTTTTTTCAGTCCATAGACATATTGCGCCGTCTCCGTCAGGAATCAATATCTGAAAAGTAATAAAGTTTTTGTTATAAGAAACTGTCTCATATAGTAACCAATCAGTCTGAAGCCATTTATTATATAGCTTCTGGGTGTCTTTATCCATATTCTGATTATTGCCTTCACTGTACTTTTGAATAAAGTCATCAATATTAGCAAACTCGTCCTTACGCTCAACCATTTGATTGATTAAATCGCTATCTACCTCATATGTAACTATTTTGAAGAAGGTACTGGCAATTTCCTGATATTCAGAGCTCATTTTATTATAGAACTGTATACCCGTTACAATGGATACACTAATAAGAATAGCAAGCCCTAATATTGTTAATCGTACGACGGATGTAGTTACTATCGACTTTTTTCTCATTGTATATTAAGTACCTCCGAGAAGCCACTAACTTCGAAGACGTCCATTACATCTTCGCAGACATTAATAACTCTCATCTCTCCCTGATCCTCCATTGTCTGCTCAATATAGAGAAGAACACGAAGGCCTGCAGATGTTATGTAATCAAGCTTCTTCATATCGATTGTAAGGTCTGTCAAATCATCAAGAAAACCATCAAGGGATTTCTCAAATTCCACAGATGATGTGGTATCAAGCTCACCTATAAGTTCAATAGTTCCTTTTCCATTTTCTGAATGTGTATTAACTTCTAGCATAATTATTCTCCTTTTTTACTTAATACGATAATTATACATTGACAGGATAAATATCTCAATAAAGAATTAGTATAATATGGCAAATGTGTATATTTATTTTCATATTATTTGATATAATAGATTAGTCTAGGAATTAATAATAGGAGAATCAGATGGAGTTTCTGGGAGTAAAAAAAGGTATAAACTTTATGATAGTCGGTGAAATCATGGGCGTAATATCCTCTATTTTATTCGGATTTGCCACACTGTTTTTAGCCATATCATTAACTACTATCAACAGTGGAAATGCAGATGAGCAAGGCGTAGTATTTATATTGTCATCTGTTCCAGGACTAATATCGAGGATTACAGTAATTCTATCATCCATAGTACTAGGTATTGGTTTAATTAAGGCCCTTCGTGACGAGTCCAAATTCAAAGAGGCCCTTGTTATACTGATAATATCCATGCTGATTTTTTCTTCACAATTCGTTTTACAGAGTATTCAAATGGAGTATTTCGAGATTGTTCTTGGCTTGGCCGATATGTGGGTTATGGTAGCCATTTTACAGGGCATGGTGAGTATCCTTGATAAAATGAAGAATAACGATTTGGCAGAAAAGGGTATCAGGGCAATAAAATGGTCTGTTGCATTAACTTCAGTATCTGTTATTTCTAATTTATCATATGAATTCTTTGTCTCTAATACGTCACTAGTATGGGCAGGTGTATCCATCACTATAGTAAGTGCCGCAGCTCAAATTATCAATTATATAATATACATAAGTTTTTTAAGCAAGACTAAGAGACTTTACTTTTCTAAATAAATATAATACGATATATAAGATTGTTATTAAATATAAAGGAGAGATTATTATGACATTATCACCATTACAAGAAGCAAGATATGAATATCAGCCTAAGCTTCCAGGAATGCTTAGACAGGGTATTAGTGAGATTAGCGTCAAGACTGGAGAAGAGACATCTAGTGTAGCTGATCAGGATAAGATTAAGGCACTTTTTCCTAATACATATGGAAAATGTGAAATAACATTTGAAAAGGGACAGAACACTTCTGAGAATAAGAAGCAGGTAGTTGGAGTAATCCTTTCAGGTGGACAGGCACCAGGTGGACACAATGTAATTAGTGGTTTATATGATGCACTTAAGGCTACTAATAAGGACAATGTACTACTTGGTTTTAAGGGCGGTCCAAGCGGACTTATTGAAGATGATTATATTGAGATGACAGATGAGTTTATCAATCAGTATCGTAATACTGGTGGATTCGACATCATTGGTTCTGGACGTACCAAGCTTGAGACTGAAGAGCAGTTCGAGATAGTAACCAAGGTTGCAGCCAAGCATGGTCTTACAGCTATAGTTATCATCGGCGGTGACGATTCCAACACCAATGCAGCAGTACTTGCAGAGTACATGGCAGAGCATAAGACCGGTGTACAGGTAATCGGATGCCCTAAGACTATTGACGGCGATCTTAAGAATGAGGACATTGAAGCTTCATTTGGATTCGATACAGCTACCAAGACATACAGTGAAGTAATCGGTAATATAGAGAGAGATGCCAATTCTGCTAAGAAATACTGGCACTTTATTAAGGTTATGGGTCGTTCAGCCTCTCATGTAGCACTTGAGTGTGCACTTCAGACACAGCCTAACATCTGCCTAATCGGTGAAGAGATTGCAGCCAAGGAGAGATCTCTTGCTGATATCGCTAACTACATTGCTGATTCAGTAGAAGCAAGAGCTAATAACGGTGACAACTTTGGAGTTGTAATCGTACCTGAAGGTATTATAGAGTTCGTTCCTGAATTCTCTGCACTTATTGCTGAGATTAACGAATTACTTGCAGGAGATAAGGCAGAAGAATTCAATAGTCTGGTAGACTGGGCAACGAAAGAACATTTTATAGAAAGAGGTCTTACAGATAAATCCATGAGAGTATTCGCACTCTTACCGGAATTCGTTCAGAAGCAGTTATTCTTAGAAAGAGATCCGCATGGCAATGTACAGGTATCTCTTATCGAGTCAGAGAAGTTAATCTCTTCTCTTGTTGCAGATACGCTTAATGAGAGAAAGATTAAGGGAACATATAAGGGTAAGTTCTCGCCACTTCATCATTTCTTCGGATATGAAGGAAGATGTGCTTTCCCTTCTAACTTTGATGCAGATTATTGTTACTCACTTGGATATAACGCATTTATGCTTATCCAGTATGGTTATACAGGCTACTTATCTAAGGTATCTAACCTTGCAGCACCTGCAGAGGAATGGGTTGCAGGAGGAATGCCAATTACTAAGATGATGAATATCGAGAGACGTAATGGTGAAGACAAGCCTGTTATCAGAAAGGCACTTGTTGAATTAGACGGTAAGCCATTTAACTACTTTGTGTCTAAGAGAAAGGAATGGTCAGTGAAGACCTGCTATACATATCCTGGAGCTATTCAGTACTATGGTCCAAGTGAAGTATGTGATGCTACAACTAAGACATTGGCTTTAGAGCAAAAATAATAAACGCTACAAATAACATTTGCAATAAAAAAACTAGGGTAGTTGCTACCCTAGTTTTTTAGTATTCAATAATAATTATTATTTCTTCGAATGTAGGTTATCCAAAGTATCTGTCTAAGAGACCCTTGAAAGCCTTACCATGTCTGGCTTCGTCTCTAGCCATCTCATGTACAGTATCATGAATAGCATCAAGATTAGCAGCCTTAGCGCGCTTAGCAAGGTCAGTCTTACCAGCTGTAGCACCATTCTCAGCATCTACACGCATCTCTAGGTTCTTCTTAGTAGAATCAGTAACTACTTCACCGAGTAACTCTGCGAACTTAGCAGCATGCTCTGCCTCTTCAAATGCAGCCTTCTCATAGTACATACCTATCTCAGGATAGCCTTCTCTATGAGCAACTCTTGCCATTGCAAGATACATACCAACCTCGGAGCACTCTCCCTCGAAATTAGATCTTAAGTCAGCAAGAATATCTTCGCTAACACCCTGTGCTACACCAACAACATGCTCTGCAGCCCAAGTTAACTCGCCTTCCTGCTTCTTGAACTTCTCTGCAGGTGCGTGACATACAGGACACTCTGCTGGTGGCTCATCACCTTCATGAACATATCCACATACTGAACAAACCCATTTAGCCATAATACATTACCTCCTATTATCTTAATATTTATCCCTTTGTTACTTGTTATCCAAGTCGATAGTAACTTAATTATAACTTAGTTACTTACAAAAGGAAACTATAAAAATAAGAAACTTTGTTGTATAATAATCGTAAATGTTAGGAATTAGGTAATATGCGACGAAATGCAACTAGCAAATAGAGAGGTATAAACTATGAGAAAGAAAGCCATAATTACAGGTGGAGAATCAGGAATAGGGAGAGGTATTTCCCTTGCGTTAACTAAGGAAGGGTATGACATTGCGTTTTCGTATTATAGTGGCGCCATTAATAGCGAGTATTTTGTCGAGAAGACAACTAAGGATATAGAAGCACTAGGAGCAAAATGTTATTCCTATGATGTAGACTTGTCAGTACCTAATGCTACGGATTCTTTCTTCAAGGAAGCTGTTGAGGCCCTGGGTTCATTAGACTTATGTATAAGTAATGCAGGTGTTAACAAGCCTCGTGCCATTCAGGATTTTAGTGATGACAATCTCGACTTTCTATTGAATCTGGACTTTCGTTCATATATTAAGATGATGCATTTATCAGCCCGCTATATGATTGATAATAATATTAAGGGTAATATTATCAATATAACCTCATCAAGAGGTGAGCGTTCATATCCTAATTGCGGACTATATTGTGGTATGAAGGCAGGTCTTAACAAGATGATTGAGGCCTATGCACTAGATGTAGCTGAGTATGGTATTCGCATTAATAATGTGGCACCTGGTGCAGTCAGAATTAGATCCAAGGAAGAGATTGCTGCAATTAAGGAACCGACTGATATGGAATATTATTGGGACAAGAAGATAGTAGAGAATCCCAATGGAGAGGTGTCCGATTTTTGGGACAACCTATCTGACACTGTGCCTTTAGGCAGAGCAGGCACACCAGAAGATATTGCCAATGCAGTAACATTTCTTGCATCTGATAAAGCATCATATATTACAGGGATTACACTTAGAATTGACGGTGGTTTAATCCTTCCTGGCATCCCGGAAGGCTCGGCTAGAACAGACGAAGGGTGGGGCTAATATGAATACGAAGGCTAAGGTAGTTAACAAGGAACAGGTTCTCGCTGTCCTTTTATTTGCGTTTTTCTATATTCTGCAATTATGCGTAATAGGATATACTGTAACCTATTTTAAGGCTATGGGATTATCAGAGGCAGTGGCAGGAAGAGTTGTAGCCATTGCATGTATAATTGCTACGCTTTTACAACCCTTACTTGGAAATGTGGCAGACAGGAGCATAAAGCTTCATTGGAAGAATTTGCTTTATATACTTACAGTAATCCTTATTATTATATCTATTAGACTTTTATTCTTTAACGCTTCTATGCTTGACATAGTATTGTTTTGTATAGCTGTAGTAATAGTATTTTGTATGTCTCCATTTATAAATCATTGTTGCTTCTATTACAACACCGATGAGCATCCTGTTAGCTTTGGACCAGCCAGAGCAGGTGGGTCAATTTCCTATGGCATTGTATCTGTAATAATAGGTTCTCTTATGGAGAAAATAAGTCCAGTAGTTGTACCTGTTACCGTATTAATAGCAGCAGTAGGAACCATATTAATTCTATTAATAATGCCTAAGGTACAGAATAAGGAACGAAGTAGTAATACCGAAAATGTTGATTCTAAAGCCGACGTTAAGAATAGATCAGGCGGTTCTTTTTTCAAGAAATATTACGTGTTCTTTATATTTTTCTTCGCAATGATTTTTATATTTACATTTCAGAATCTTTTCTCTGCGGATCTAATTAATATAGTTAATGCCGTGGGAGGAGACAATAAGATTTTTGGAATAGCGACTGCAATTGCAGCTATAGTAGAACTACCTGTTATGTTCTTCTTCTCTATGATTATGAAGAAGTTTTCGCCACAATTTCTGATAGTGTTTGCTGCAGTTTTCTACATAATAAGAAGCGTCTTATTCGTAGTAGCAGGCAACATAGTAATTGTATATATAGCGCAGGTATTACAAGCCTTTACTTATGCTATACTTGTTCCGTCTATGGTATATTTATCAGATATTACAATGGAAGAAAGTGATAAGAATAAGGGACAGACTATAATGGGAATGACAATATCAATAGGAACGATAGTAGGCTTCTTCCTTGAAGGACGGCTATTTAAGTTTGGTTCCGATTTCACCATGAGGGCAGGGATGATAATCACAGCAATTGGTGCAGTTCTTGCAATAATTGCGTACATTGTATATAGAAAGACAAGCTACTCTACGAACTCCTCTCTTAAGAGACCATAGAGATAGTGATCCCTAGGTGTACCCTTGATTATAATCTTGTCACGAAGTAGGCCTTCACGTTTGAATCCCAGCTTTTCAAGTATAGTTATTGAGGCGATATTTTCAGGAAGTACGAAGGCTTCCATTCTGTGAATTTCAAGATTAGAGAATATAATATTAATTCCGGCACGAAGAGCTTCTGTACAATAGCCCTGGCCAGTGTAGGCCTTGTCTATCTTGTAACCAACCTGACAGGCAGAATATATTGGCTTAACTATGTTACGGAAGCTCACTGTACCTATAATAGTATTAGGATCTTCCTTACGATATATCCAGAATCTGACAACGGATAATCGAAGCATCTGCTTATATTCGTAGTTAAGGAATTTGCGATGATGGTCAAGATTGTAGAAGTTATCTACATCTATTGGCTCAACTGCCTCGAATTCTTTAGCATTATGTAAGTCGAATACCAGTACATCTTCTGCAATTTCCTCGCCACATATTTTAAGAATTAATCGATCTGTTTCATATGTAAAATTCATATTAATCTAACGCCCTAACTCCAACATTTTCAATATTATAATTATTAAGAATATTAATAATCTCATCAAATTCCTCGGAAGAATATGTAGAGAATATCTTGCTAATTACCTGTTCTGATTCCTTATATGGCTGCAGATAATAGGCTCTTGCACCAGCTATCCACTCACCAATCTTAGCAAAGTCATTAATATCATGAAGCTCCCTTGTAACTGTTGTTCTAAACTCATAATCGATATCGGAATTCATTATGATATTAACTGATTCTTCTATCGGCTTAATGTTGTAATTCTTCATACAGGCAACTTCATTATATCGTTCTTTGCAATGCTTAATATCCATTGCAATATAATCAAGCAATTTATCATCAAGAAGCTTACGTATCATATCGGGATTAGTACCATTAGAATCAAGCTTAACAAGTAAGCCTAAGTCCTTTACCTTCTTAATGAATTCAGGAAGGTCGGCCTGCAATGTAGGCTCACCACCTGTAATACATACGCCATTAAGAGTATTCTTTCTCTTGTTCAAATGCTCAAATATCTCTTCCTCAGAGTATGGCTCCATATTAGCGAAATCCAGTACCAAATCGCCATTATGACAATATGGACAGCGGAAGTTACATCCACCTGTGAATATAGTTGAGGCAACCTTGTCAGGATAGTCTAGTAGGGTTGTCTTCATAAGTCCTACAATTCTCATATCTTAATGCTTCTTTCTTGAAATTTTATTCAAAATGTGTAATGCTTATTATGTTGCGTATTAAACAACGCATATTATATCAGATTATAAGGGGGAAATCTATATGGCGTTATTAGATGGGTTCAGAGAAAGCCATGCTAATAGTAAGGCCGAGAAGGTTGCGGCGAGAGAAGAAGAAAATAAAATCAAGTTCATGAACATGGCATATAAGGAAGCTGAGAAAGCCTATGAAGAGGGAGATGTTCCTATAGGATGTGTAATTGTTAATGAAGATGGTAAAGTAATAGGCCGCGCTTACAATAGAAGAAATAAGGACGGAAGCACAACCTCTCATGCAGAGATTCTTGCCATACAACAGGCATGTAAGAAGATGGGAGACTGGCGATTAGAAGACTGTGACATGTATGTAACACTTGAGCCTTGTCCTATGTGTGCAGGTGCAATATTGCAGGCTAGAATGAGGAAGGTCTATATAGGAGCTATGAACTCGAAGGCAGGCTGTGTTGGTTCTGTAATTAACCTGCTTCAAATGGAAGGATTTAATCATAGTGTAGAAGTTGAAAGAGGAGTTCTTGGAGACGAATGTTCTTCTATAATAAGAGACTTCTTCGAGGAGCTTCGTTCAGGGAATGATTTTTAGATGGAGGAAATGTAATATGACACATCATGAATATAAGCCATCAGGCGTGTGCGCAAGACTAATTGAATATGATTTGGATGGTGACAAAGTACACAATGTTAAGTTTACTGGAGGCTGCAACGGTAACCTTAAGGCTATAGGTATTCTTGTTGAGGGAATGAGCGTGGACGAGATTGAAGGTAAGCTTACAGGCAATACTTGTGCTATGAAACCAACATCTTGTGCTGACCAGCTAGCCAAGGCAGTAAGAGCAGGATTAGAGGCATAATATGGATAACTTGTATGTAAGAGAACTGTATCTAGAGAAGATAAGAGAATATTATGATTCTACCGGAATAATTAAGATTTTAACTGGTGTAAAGGGCTGCGGCAAGTCATGTATCTTGGAAATGATAATCGATGAACTTCGCTCCCAATCCGTACCAAATGAGAATATTATCGAAATTAATCTGGATAAGAGACCATATAAGGGTATAAAGAATTCAGAGCAGCTACTCAAAGCTATTGCAGATAAGACAAGGGGATTAGAGGGAACGAGATATCTGTTTATTGATAACATTTCCCATGTTAAGGACTATGAGGATGCAATGAACATCTGTTATGAGGATGGAAGATATTCTGTATTCATTACAGCAAGTAACAGATATATCCTTCGACCTGAGCATGTTAAGAAGCTAATTGCTCATTATATTGAGTATGAGATATATACATTAACATTTTCTGAATATCTTGACATGAAGAAGTTCTATGATAAGAAGATTTCAAGAAATCACCAGGAAGAATTCATCAAGTATATGATGGAGGGAAGCTTTCCTAAGGTTGTGAGATATGACCTATTAGATGGACAGCATTCTTATGCCAAGGGAGTTCTAGAGGATATTTATGAGCAGGAAGTAAGGCATAATAAGCGAATCAAGAATAAAGAGATGTTCGATGCAATTAAGGAATATATAATTCGTAACTTCGCAACTACGATTTCCATTAAGGATATGCAGGAAAGCCTGCATAGAAGGCTTGGCATCTCTATCAGAAAAGAGACGCTGTATAATTACTTAGGGGTTCTCGAAGACGTATATATTGTTAATAAATGCAGCAGAGTTGATATAGGGGACAAGAGATTCCTCAAGGGTAAGGAGAGATATTATCTATCAGACCTAAGCTTCTATTATGCAATAGATATGTATAATACACTTGACTACGAGACATCACTTCAGAATGTGGTTTATAACTATGCCAAGGCCAATGATTATACAGTTGGAGTGGGTAAGATTGGTAGCCTGCAGGTGGACTTTATCATGCAGGATGTGAACATGGACTATCTCTATGTTCAGGTGGTTCGATATATTAACAATAAGGTGGACGAGAATTGGGAGCATCCTGAGGAGGATATAGAATACGAGCCACTTGAGAAGATTCACGACTATTATCCTAAGTACATTATGAGTCTTGACAAGCTTCTTCGCAAGCGAAGCGGTATTAAGCATAGGAATGTATTTGAGTTTATGGAGAATGGTCAGATGTTCTAATGTAATAGACAAATTCTTAATTTCGTGCTATAGTCTAGTCAGACGAAAAAAATTAAGAAGGGAGATATTAGTAATGGGTTGGTTTTCAGATAATGAAGATAAGATGATGCAGAAAGCAAAAGATGCTGTTAGAGCAGAAGTTCTTGGCAAAATCGAGCTTGAAAGAAGAGAAAAGAAGAAGAAAAAGAGAAAAAGATTCTTCAAGTTCCTCGGCAGCCTAATTGTAATTTGCTTCTGGGTAAGTGTAGGATTTATGATTGGCGTTCATCGTAACGCAATTAAGGAATTCTTTGAGACTGGCAAATGCCCTAAGTTGCCAAAGAATCATCCTTGTCCATTTATTAAGTAATAATATGAACTTATGTAAGGATCAGGTACTATGGCTTGGTCCTTTTTCATTTTGGATGATGTCTGAGTGCCTCAAAGGCTTACAAGCATTGACAATTCTGCCATTATACCATAAAATAAAGGTCTAGCCGGGGCGTTAGCAGCGTCTTGTAACCAGTTGCTATAGCTGGGGTGATATCCTTCTGAGGCCTTGCGGCGGTGGGAGCTGCCCTTGGAAAGTGGCGTTGATACTTGGGTCCTATGCATCGGATGCTTACGAATCGTGTCAGGTTGGGAACAAAGCAGCACTAAGTTTGATTTTCCGAGTGACATGGGGTTGCCTGGGTTGAGTTAACTACCAAGGTAACGTCTTTTCTTCCCGGGGTCGAGGTTGGATAGTTTTTTTACAAATTAATAAGATGGAGTCTGATTTGAAAGGAATACCTGACAGAGAAGATTATGTGTATTTTGATTAAGGATTGGACTCTACATTTTTGTAGAGTTTTTTGTATGTTAGGAGGTTTTGCATGGAAGAAACAAGAGTGGCAATTCTGGCAGTTGTAGTGGAAGACAGAGATAAGGTGCCGGAGCTTAACAAGTTGCTAACTGAGTTCGGGGAGTATATTATTGGAAGAATGGGCCTGCCTTATGACAAGAAGAATATCTCGCTTATAAGTATCGCACTAGACGGACCAGCGGATGTTATCAATTCATTGTCAGGCAAGGTTGGAAGTATTGAAGGGATAACTGCTAAGGCAATTTATTCCAAGGTATAAAGTAGCATTTACGAGAACAATCAGGAGGATAGAAGTATGTATAATGTAATGAGTCCGAAGGCGGAAGAGTTCATATCTGATGAAGAGATCAGAGAATGTCTAGAGTACGCTGAAGAGAATAAGAACAATAGAGAGCTTATAGAATCAATTCTAGAGAAGGCAAAAGAGATGAAAGGGGTGTCCCATAAAGAGGCCATCGTTTTGCTTGATTGTGAGTTAGAGGATTTGAATGAGAAGATATATCAGCTGGCAAGAGATATCAAGCAGGAATTCTATGGCAACAGAATAGTTATGTTCGCGCCACTTTATTTGTCTAATTATTGTATAAATGGATGCGAGTATTGTCCTTATCACGCTAAGAATAAGCACATCAAGCGTAAGAAGCTAACACAGGAAGAGATTAAGCAGGAGGTAATTGCACTTCAGGATATGGGTCATAAGAGACTTGCTTTAGAAGCAGGCGAGGACCCTAAGAATAACCCAATAGAATATATCTTAGAGAGTATTAAGACAATCTATAGTATCCATCATAAGAACGGTGATATTCGCCGTGTAAATGTTAATATTGCGGCTACAACTGTTGAAGAATATAAGATGCTTAAGGATGCTGGAATTGGAACCTACATCCTGTTCCAGGAGACATATAATAAAGAGTCTTATGAGAAGCTTCATCCAACAGGACCTAAGTCTGATTATGCTTATCATACAGAAGCAATGGACAGAGCCATGGAGGGTGGAATTGATGATGTTGGACTAGGTGTGTTATTTGGTCTTAACAACTATCGATATGACTTTACAGGAATCATCATGCATGCAGAGCATTTAGAGGCATACAAGGGTGTTGGACCACATACAATTTCTGTTCCAAGACTTCGTCGTGCCGAAGATATTGATCCTGATGCATTTGACAATGGAATTACAGATGAATTGTTCGAGAAGATTGTTGCATGTATAAGAATTGCAGTTCCTTATACAGGAATGATTATCTCTACAAGAGAGTCTAAGGAGTGTAGAGAGAAGGTGCTTGAGATGGGTGTATCTCAGATATCAGGTGGTTCTCGTACATCCGTTGGAGGCTACTGTGAGCCAGAGCCAGAAGATGAGAATACAGCACAATTCGATGTTAGCGACAACCGAACCCTTGACGAGGTTGTAAAATGGCTTATGGATTCAGGCTATGTACCATCCTTCTGTACTGCCTGCTATCGCGCAGGAAGAACAGGAGACCGCTTTATGAGCCTTCTTAAGAGCAAGCAAATCGTTAACTGCTGCCACCCTAACGCACTTATGACGCTGAAGGAGTACTTAGAGGATTACGCGTCTCCTGAGACAAAGAAGGTTGGCGAAGAGCTAATCAAGAAGGAATTAGAGGTTATTACCAACCCAACAGTTAAGGAGAAGGCTAAGGAATATATTGAGAACATTCATGAAGGAAAACGTGATTTTAGATTCTAGGAGGTTACTATGTCACTTAATGCCACACCGTCTTCTGAGAGGATACATATAGGAATATTCGGCAACCGTAATGCTGGCAAATCCACTTTGATTAATGCAATTACTAATCAGGACCTTGCCATCGTATCTAACATTGCCGGTACAACTACAGACCCTGTTAAGAAAGCTATGGAGCTTCTGCCCTTAGGTCCTGTTGTGTTAATTGATACACCAGGTCTTGATGATGAGGGAGAGCTTGGTGCTCTTCGTGTGGAGAAATCCCTTCAGGCTCTTAACACATGTGATATAGCAATACTCGTACTTGACTGCGAGAATGCTTTCTTGGAAATGAGCAATCCTAATATCAAGTCTTTGTTAGAGCGAATCAAGGGGAAATCAATTCCGTATATTGTTGTGGTGAACAAAATTGACGAACCAACTATTGTCCCATTAAAGGGACACCTATCCTCTGGCTTGGGAATAGAAGAAGACAAGCTCTTCATGGTATCTGCCATTAATAAGGAAGGTGTTGAAGAGCTTAAGGAAGGTATTGCACATATTATTCCTAAGAAGAAGGAGAAGCCTCTGGTATCTGACCTTGTAGGTTTAGGTGATGATATTATTCTTGTAATCCCAATAGATGAATCGGCACCTAAGGGAAGAATAATTCTGCCGCAGCAGCAGGTTATAAGAGATGCATTAGATATTGGAGCTATGATTCACATTTGCAAGGATACAGAATATGCCGACATGCTCGCCGCCATGGGAAATGCGAAGAATCTTCTTGTAGTTACAGATAGTCAGGCATTTGCCAAGATATCAGCTCTTACACCAGATGATGTAAGGCTAACATCCTTCTCAATTCTTATGGCGCGCTACAAGGGTGATTTGAACTGGCAGGTAGATGGCGCCAAGACATTAGGAGAATTGAAGGATGGTGACAAGGTATTAATATCAGAAGGCTGTACACATCACAGACAGTGTAAGGATATTGGTACTGTCAAGCTGCCAGGATGGATTAGCCAGTTTTCTAGTGCTAATGTGGATTTCACATTTACCAGCGGAGGAGAATTCCCGGCAGATTTATCACCATATCGATTGGTAGTTCATTGTGGCGCCTGCACTCTTAATGGCGAAGAGATGAAGCATAGAATTGCACTTGCCAAAGAAGCAGGTGTTCCTATTACCAATTATGGAACAGCAATAGCCTATATGAACAACATACTTGATAGATGTATGAAAGTCTTTGACTAGACTTAATATGATGACATATAATTAATAGACAGGTTGAAGAGATGGAGGAATGATTATGTCGGCTAAGGATAATACAGAGAAAGTATTACGAGATATACATGTGCTTTTTTCTAAGGCAGAGCCTTTTGAAGGAAGCGCTATCAATGTTGTTGTTAATAAAAATGATGTAATGGAGCTTCTTAAGGAACTTAATTCCTGCATGTATGACATGATGGATGAATACGAGCTCACTTCTCAGTCACAGGCCAAGGCCAAGCGTGAGATGAAGAAGGAAGGAGATGACATTATCTTCGAGTCTACTCGCAAGGCCGAGGATATATACGCAGCGTCTGTAATGTATACTGACAATACCTTGAATCAGATTCAGGATATCATGAAGGATGCCATTGGCAAGTTCGATAAGATATACGAGGAGACTAAGGATAAGGTTGATAAAGAGGTTAGAGAGGTTAAGAAGAATCAGTCCGACCTTAAGGCGAGCCTGTCTGATTTAATTGATACACAGAAGTATTTGCACCTTATTGAAGATGAGAACAGGCGCCTTGCCAAGGAAAAGGAATCAGGACAATATAACGCAAGCTCTGATGATAATCTCTATGCAAATGTTCAGCCAGAGATTAGGGTTAATGAAGATTACTTTAGAGCCCAGGGAATGAATCCAGATGGTACGCCGCTTGGTGATTCTCTAGACGATAACGCTATGGCGTCAGTGTCAGAAGATCTTGATGCTGAGTATTTTAATTGGAAGGAAGAAGAGGGGGAGGCAGCCGACGCGCCTAAGGATGATAAGAAGAAAAAAGGAAGATTTGGTTCTTTCTTTAGCAAATAACTCGTCTGTCTTGCTTTTTATGTCAATAATCAATATAATTATAGTGATACTTTGTGCAAGTGTCGCCTAATATAGATTTAGGTGACGCTACACAGGATTATATTGAGGAGGACATTTATGAAGCTATATGAATCGGGAGCATACCTTATTAATGGTAACGAGATTATTGCCGAGGATGCTAATGCTATAAGCGAGATTAAGAGTAAGACAGGAAAAGATATAACTAAGAATGAAGCAAGTGAGAATACAATGGCATACGGTATTCTTAAGAACCATAATACATCTGGTAATATGGATAAGCTTCAGATTCGTTTCGATAAATTAACAAGTCATGATATTACATATGTAGGAATTATTCAGACAGCGAGAGCATCAGGTCTGGAGAAATTCCCTATTCCATATGTACTCACTAACTGTCATAATTCACTTTGCGCTGTAGGTGGAACCATCAACGAAGATGACCATATGTTCGGACTTACATGTGCTAAGAAATATGGCGGAATCTATGTACCACCACATCAGGCTGTAATCCATCAATTTGCAAGAGAAATGCTTGCAGGATGCGGCAAGATGATTCTTGGTTCAGACTCTCATACAAGATACGGAGCACTTGGTACCATGGCAATGGGCGAAGGTGGTCCAGAATTAGTAAAACAATTATTAGAGAAGACTTATGATATTAATATGCCAGGAGTAGTTGGTGTCTATATGACAGGTGCGCCTATGCCAGGTGTAGGACCTCAGGATATAGCACTTGCTATTATTGGTGAAGTATTCGACAAGGGATATGTTAAGAATAAGGTTATGGAATTCGTAGGTCCTGGTGTAGATAACCTAAGCGTTGATTACAGAATTGGCGTTGATGTTATGACAACAGAGACAACCTGTCTATCTTCTATCTGGAAGACTGATAGTAAGGTTAAGGAGTTCTATGATATTCATGGAAGAAGTGAAGAATACAAGGAATTAAATCCTGGTGAAGTAGCATATTATGATGGTTTAATTGAGATTGATTTAAGCAAGATTAAGCCTATGATTGCTATGCCTTTCCATCCAAGTAATACATATACTATAGAAGAGCTTAATAAGAACCTAATGGATATATTAGATGACTGTGAGAAGAGAGCTAAGGTTAGCTTAGATGGACAGGTTGAATATACTTTGAAGGATAAGGTTCGTGACGGCAGATTATATGTAGATCAGGGAATCATCGCAGGCTGTGCAGGTGGTGGTTATGAGAATATAACAGATGCTGCTGATATTCTAAGAGGTGCATCAATTGGACCTGATGAATTCACATTGTCTGTATATCCAGCAAGCACTCCAATCTATATGGAGCTTGTTAAGAATGGAAGTGTTGCAGATCTTATGGCAACAGGAGCTATTGTTAAGACTGCTTTCTGTGGACCATGCTTCGGTGCTGGAGATACTCCTAGCAACAATGGATTCTCAATTCGTCACTCAACACGTAACTTCCCTAACAGAGAGGGTTCTAAGCTACAGAGTGGACAGATATCATCCGTTGCTCTTATGGATGCAAGATCAATTGCTGCAACAGCCGCTAATAAGGGTTATCTTACAGCAGCGACTGATATGGATGTTAATTACACTAAGCCGAAGTATTTCTTCGACAAGAGTATATATGAGAATAGAGTATTTGACTCTAAGGGCAAGGCAGATCCTAACCAAGAGATTCAGTTCGGTCCTAACATTAAGGATTGGCCTAAGATGAGTCCGTTGCCACAGAATCTATTCTTAAAGGTTGTATCAGAGATACATGATCCTGTAACAACAACTGATGAATTAATTCCATCAGGAGAGACATCATCATACAGATCTAACCCACTTGGACTTGCAGAATTTACATTGTCTCGTAAGGACCCTGAATATGTGGGTAGAGCCAAGGAGATTCAGAAGGCTCAGAAGGCTCTTGAAGCAGGAGAATGTGCAGGAGAAGCTGTTCCTGAGCTTAAGGAAATTGTTCATACAGTTAAGAAGACATATCCTGACGTTAACCATGACAACTTCGGTGTGGGAAGCACAATATTTGCAGTAAAGCCAGGAGACGGTTCTGCAAGAGAGCAGGCTGCATCATGCCAGAAGGTACTTGGTGGATGGGCTAATATTGCTAATGACTACGCAACTAAGAGATATAGATCTAACCTTATTAACTGGGGTATGGTTCCATTCATTATTGATGAAGGAGAATTACCATTTACAGTAAATGATTATATCTTTATTCCTGATATTAAGGATGCCATTGCAAATGCAGCATCATCAGTTGATGCATTTGTTGTAAAGGATGGTAGCCTTAACAAGTTCACTCTTAAGATAGGTGAGCTTACTGATGATGAGAGAGACATAATTCTAAAAGGATGCCTGATTAATTATTACAAAGGATAACAATGTAAGAAGAAATAGTTCCAGGCATTATGAAGAGGTAGAGATAGTTGGATAAGAATGATTGCAAAAATTTGATTAATGAAGCCAAGGCTTTAATTAAATCAGGTGGTGAAGAGGACGCGCTAGACCTTCTAGATAGCGTCAACTGGCGTAAGATTCGTAATGTTAATGTGTTAATAGAGATTAGTAATCTCTATGAGCAGTTAGGTCATATAGAAGACAGTAAGACATTACTTATGTTTGCCCATGAAAAGTCACCAATTGGAAGGATGATATTATATCATCTTACTTTGGTGTGCATAAAAATGGGTGAGATAGATGAGGCTGAACAGTACACAGAAGAGTTTGTTCAGATTGCTCCGTATGACAGTAAGAAGTATATATTAAGATATCATATAGCCAAGGCGAAGAATGCTGATATCAAGGAACAGATTAAGATTCTTGAAGAGATGAAGGAATCTGACTTTATAGAAGAGTGGGCATTCGAGTTGGCATATCTGTATCACAGGGCAGGAGAGACTGAGAAATGTACTGCACTATGTGATGAGATTATTATCTGGTTTGGTGATGGTCCTTATGTTGCCAAGGCATTAGAGCTTAAGATGCTATATAGTCCCCTTGAGGATGAGCAGGCAGAGAAGTATCAGGAGCTTCAGAACCAGAGAAGAGGCGTTACACATTTCAAAGCTAACGAGATGCTAGAGTCTGGAGAAGTTGTGCGTCACGATATTGATATTGCAACTGTTCAGGAAGCACCAGAGCATTTTAATACTGTTAATCTTCAAGCTGAAATCAAGCGCAATATTGAAGAGATAATGGAGGCAACAAAAGAAGGAGATGTCAACGATAACCTTGAGAATATTAAGGAATTGATAGAAGACATTCCATACCTTCAGGTTCAGGAAACTCTTGATGAGGTTGCTGACAAGCAGAAGAAGGAAGGCAAGGAGCTTGACGACTCGATAAAAGACAGATTCCAGAAATTCTTAGACGAAGAAAACGATGGACAGATTAGCCTGATGGTTGACGAAGATAGCGAAGAGGATGAGCAGATAGAAGGCCAGATAACTATTCAGGACGTAATGGATAATTGGGCCAAGATGCAGCGTGCAGCAGAAGAAACCTTAGAGAGCGCTGAAGATATAAAGCTCAAGCAGGCCAAGGAAAATGCTATTGAAGAAGCCAACCAGATAATGGACAAGCTAGAGGATGTTATGCCGAAGCTTGAAGCTGGTGTAACAACTTCAGAGATAATGAAAGAAGAAGTTCTTAACCAGGCAGAAGAGTCCAAAGCACATGCTGCAGAAGATGCCAAGGCTAAGGCCGAGGAAGAGGCGAAAGCCAAGGCAGAGGAAGAAGCCAGAATTAAGGCTTTAGAAGAAGCTAGGAAGGCCGCAGAGGATAAGAAGGCATTAGAAGCGAAGACTAAGGCTGAAGAAGATGCCAGAGCCATGGCAGCTGAACTAGCCAAGGCTAGAAATAAAGATTTAGATCAGATTATAGAAGAGACAAAAGAAAACAAACCAGCAGTCAAAGCGGAAGATAAAGCTGAACCTAAGAGCTATAGTGTTCCTAAGTTCTCTGCAGATGGAAAACAGATTGGAACAGGAATAGAAATTCCGGTTGTGGAAAGTGACAAGGCTCATGTCATAGGTGAAGCCAAGGTAGAAGGTGAGTCAGTAGTTCCTGCAGCAGAGGGAACATCTCAGTGGAAGCCACCTGTTCTTAGTGACGAAGAGATTAAGAGCAGTAAGCTACTTCGCAATGAAGATGAACATGAAACAACAAAGCTTGAAGAAGCTAGTAAGATAGTAGAAGATATTAACAAGTCAATGCAGAATCAGATTGATGAAGAGATTCGTAAGCAAAAGACTTTGGAGAAACCACAGGCACCAACACCTAAGCCAGTGGCAAAGGTAGAAGAGCAAGTGGTACCAACGCCTAAGCCAATTGCTCCAGCAGCTCCAATTGAAGATCCTGACATCAGACCAATAGATGATGATTTAGAAGAAGCAGAGGTTGAGTTCTCTACAGAGGTTGATGAGCCAGAGGTTCAACGAATGCCATCTGCCTGGGAGAATTCCAAGACACGTGTACTGCCAGTTATTGAAGAGGAGAATATTGATGATACTCAACGCTTGGCTGGTGTTGCATTAGGTGAATCATTACAAGACGATTTCTTCAAGCCTGAGGTAGATGAGGAAGAGGATGAGGATTTACCAGAGATAGAAGAGGTTGAAGAAGAGCAAGAAGATGGTGATGCTTTAATTCATCTTACGAAGGAAGAGAAGGAGACCTTCTCCTACTTTATGCCTATCGATGGAATGGAGCTTGCTTTGTGTAAAGCAATTAGTGGCACCAAGAAGCATTTGCAAGGAAAACGACAAAAGGGTGGCCATATAATCGTACAGGGTATACAAGGGACAGGTAAGACTAAGCTCGCCACTTCTCTTGTTAAAGTACTTCAAGGTCAGATTGGTATGCCATCAGGCAACATTGGTAAAGTCGATGGTGATAAGCTCAATGGCAAAGATATAGGAGCGCTATTTGCCAAGATTCCAGGAGGCTGTCTAATTATTGAGAAGGCAGGTCAGATGAATCGAGAGACCATCCTTCGTTTATCAATTATGATAGAGAACGACCAGAGTGGAATACTAATAATTCTTGAGGATACTAAGACTGGAATTGACAGGATAATGAAGACATCTCCAGAACTTAGCAAAGAGTTCACAGAGCTAATCAACATACCACCATTTACAATCGATGAGCTCGTGGAATTTGCCAAGGCATACGCTGATGATTGCGAATGTGTAATTGATGAGATGGGAATTCTTGCAATATATGATAGAATTAATATAATACAATCGCTAGACCATCCGACTGCGCTTTCTGAAGTAAAGGAGATTATGGATGAAGCCATGGAGAATGCAGACAAGGGTGGATTCAAGAAAGCATTTGAAAGGTTCAGCTTCGGCAATAAGAAATACGATGAGAATGGATACATGATTTTAAGAGAGAAGGACTTTCAAAAATATATTTAACGGGGGACTAATACTATGAAGAATTTTACAGAATTGGATTGCTATCTATTTGGACAATCTACACATTATGACATCTACAAGAAGATGGGAGCACATGTGAAGACTCGCAACAAGAAGAAAGGGGTAATCTTCGATGTGTGGGCACCTCATGCTGCGGCTGTGTCTGTTATTGGTGAGTTCAATGACTGGAACGAGACAGCAACAATGATGACTCGTGTTGACCCAACGGAAATGGGTGTATGGGAAGTGTTCTCACCAGACGCAAAGGAAGGACAGCTTTATAAGTATGTCATCTATACTGCTGAAGGTAAGAAGATATATAAGTCAGACCCATATGCAACTACTTGTGAGTTAAGACCAGGCACAGCGTCTATCATTTACAATGCAGACAAGTATAAGTGGAAGGATGCTGAATGGATTAAGAATAGAGAGAAGATAGGCGACCAGTATTTTGAGCAGCCTATGTCAATCTATGAGGTTCACCTTGGTTCCTGGATGAGACATCCAGGTCGAGAGGATGATGGCTTCTATACATATAGAGAGTTGGCGGACAAGCTTTCGAAATATGTTGTTGATATGGGATATACTCATGTGGAATTGATGGGTGTATCTGAGTATCCATTTGACGGTTCATGGGGATATCAAGTAACAGGCTATTATGCACCTACTTCAAGATATGGAACACCTGATGACTTTATGTATTTAATAGATACATTCCATAAGAATAATATTGGAGTAATCCTTGACTGGGTTCCTGCACATTTCCCTAAGGATGCCCATGGTCTTGCTGATTTTGACGGCGAGCCACTATACGAGTATCCAGATCCTAAGATGGGTGAGCACCCTGACTGGGGAACTAAGATATTTAATTATGGCAAGAGCGAGGTTAAGAATTTCTTAATCGGTAGTGCATTGATGTGGGTTGAGAAATATCATATCGATGGTCTTAGGGTTGATGCGGTTGCTTCAATGCTTTATCTTGACTACGGTAAGGAAGATGGCCAGTGGATTGCTAACAAGTACGGTAGTAACCAGAACCTTGATGCCATTGAATTCTTTAAGCATATTAATACTTTAATTACAGGACGTAATAAGGGTGTTGTTATGATTGCTGAAGAGTCAACAGCATGGCCTAAGGTTACAGGAAGCGTTAAGGAGAATGGTCTCAACTTCTCTTACAAATGGAATATGGGATGGATGCATGATTTCCTAGATTACATGAAGTTAGATCCATATTTCCGTAAGGATAATCACAACAAGATGACATTTGCCATGAGTTATAACCAATACGAGAAGTACATTCTTGTATTATCTCATGATGAGGTTGTCCATCTAAAATGTTCAATGATAAATAAGATGCCTGGATTCGAGATCGACAAGTTCAAGAACCTTAAGGCTGGATACGCATTTATGATGTGTCACCCTGGTAAGAAGCTTCTGTTCATGGGACAGGATTTCGCACAGTATCAGGAGTGGTCTGAAGAAAGAGAATTAGACTGGTATCTATTAGATAATCCTAACAATAAGTCAGTTAATGATTTTATGAAGGATCTTCTTCATATGTATAAGGAGAATCCAGCTCTCTACGAATTAGATTGTAGCTGGGAAGGCTTTGAGTGGATTAACGCTAACGATTCATATCGTGGAATATTTAGTTTTGTTCGTAAGTCTAAGGATGGCAAGAATAATATTCTATGCGTAGTTAACTTTACACCTATCGCATATGATGATTACAGAGTTGGTGTTCCTAAGGATGGAACATACAAGCTACTTATTAATAGTGAGTCGTCTAAGTACGGCGGAGAGTCAACTTCACGCAAAGCCAACTTTAAGGCTGAGGCACAGGAGTGCGACGGAAGAGAATATTCGTTAGGATATCCTCTTGCACCTTATGGAGTTGCAATATTTAAGTACTAAGGATTAACAATGCAGGAGAAGTTAGTAAATGCTACGGATAAAGCATGGGCCTTTGTCCTTAAGCATAAGAAGGTGTCAATAGGCGTAGTTGTTGCTTTGATAATTGTACTTATATGGTACACAATCGACAACTTTAGAACCTACACCGATTTTACAATTAAAAATGACGTTGCAATGGAGGATTCAGATGGCACTGCCTATGAATCCTTCCATGGTAATATCGTAAAATATAATTCTGATGGCGCATTTTACGTAAGCAAAGAAGGCGACCTTATATGGAATGAGGCGTATAATATGTCGTCGCCATGTATCAGTATATGCAGCGAATATGTTGCGCTGTACGATCGTGGCGGAACGACGGTATATGTCATGAATACAACAGGTCGAAAAGGTTTGATAACTACATCTAAGCCAATTCTAAGGGCCTGCATTGCTGACAATGGAAGCGTTGCTGTTCTTATGAATCAACGGGATGTAAGTTACCTAGAGATAAGGGATATAGAAGGGGAGCTCGTAGCTTCAGGAGAATTGCATGTTGAGAATTCGGGTATTCCTATTGAAATCTCATTTACAAATGATGGCGAGAGACTGGCTGTATCATCCATTATCTTCAATACGGGAAATGTGCAATCTAATGTCACATTCTATGATTTTAGCTCCACTGGTCAAGGCAAAAAGGACAATATCATTGCACAATACACATTCCAGGATATGGTAATTCCTAAGCTGGTATTTATGAGTAACGACAATCTGGTTGCATTTGGTGACCACGAGATAGTGTTGTTTAATGATAGCTCCGAGCCTAAGATTAAGAAGGAGATATTCCCGACAGGCAGTATAGATAGTATTGTATATAACGATAGTAATTTTGGCTACATTGGTCCTGAGACTAATGATAAGGGCGAGACGGTTAAGAAACTATATGTGTTCGGCTCTTTAGGCTGGAAGAAGCTCAACAAGGTAATTGATGATGCTTATACAAATGTGTATATGCTTAGCAATAACGATATTGTAATGGCAACAGATAAGACGGCGGCTATACATAGTATTTCCGGCAAGAAACGTTTTGAACATGAATTTGAGAATAGCATTATTAAGATTCTGCCTAGCACAGGAAGAAAGGATTATATCTTCGTTCAAAATGGTGTCGTTCAGGATGTGAGACTAAAATAGATATTCAAGGCAGTTAAGGAATAGTATGAACATTTTATTTATCGCAGTAATAATTGTATTTATTATATTTGGAATAATTGGCTATGTAAAAGGTCTCTTTGGAGTACTATTCAATTTGTTCTCATGGATATTCATTGCTTTGTTTGTTGTGGTTGTCAATCCATTTATATACACTTTTATTGTAGATAATACGTCCTGGAAGACTTCAATAACTACTTCAGTACAGACATATGTTGATGGAACAATTGATAAGGCCACGAGTTCTCTTGGTGGCAACACCAGTCCCAATAATGGGACGCCCCAGGCTTCTGATGTGGAAAATGCTATGTCGCAGTATGGGATAACACTTCCTAAGGCTATAACTAAGGATGTGGTCTCAGACGTGATGGATGGTGTGAACGGAACTGTCTCTAGCATAGGTGACCAGGCGACACAGTTCAAAAATAACATTGTGTCCTCAGTTAGCAATACAATTGCTACATATATAATAAGAGGACTTGCATGTCTTATTGCTTTTGTCATAGCGAAGATTATATGTTGGATTGTGTATGCGATAATAAAGTACGTGCAGGACCTTCCGGTTGTAAAAGGTGTGACCTCCTGGTTAGGACTAATACTTGGTCTGGTTAAAGGATTACTAGTAACATGGCTGTTTATGTTTATCGTATCTATTACCACAGCCACATCATTTGGTCAGTACTTTATACCTATGATTGAGGAGAATGTATTCCTTCGATTCTTGTATGAGAACAATATGTTGATAACGGCATTTCATTATTTCTTTGGATAAATAATATTATTAAATTATAGATATTGTGGTTTGTTTTTGTAACAAATACAATATCTATTTTTTTGCGCAAAACCTTGAAAATATAAGGAAAAAAGCAGTTGACACCACCTATATAAGTTGGTAAAATTACACTTGCACACACGAGTTTTTGGGAGCAAAAATTTATGTGTGAATTTTTTGCAAATTGTTGTTGACAAGCAATGGTTCAAAGTGATATTATATCAGAGTTGCGTGTCAACGCAAAACGCAACGTACTTTGAAAACTAAATAGTGAAACAAAGCATAACCAAATTGGTAAGATGCAAACCTAACAATTCCTTAAATGGAATAAACGTCTAATTTTAGACACAGTAAAGAGAATGAAGCCTGGCTTTATTCTGACGAGGATTTTAACACAAGGAGCGTCGCCCATTTTAATCGACTTCGTCGATGGGGGGCTCCGCGTGTAGCATTTTGGCTTTGCCAAAACGCAACATATAACATGAGAGTTTGATCCTGGCTCAGGATGAACGCTGGCGGCGTGCTTAACACATGCAAGTCGAACGAAGCACCTCTAATCGAAGATTGAGAAAGCTTGCTTTTGATTGATTCACCTT